>Ga0187892_10001040_pt1 | contig 67260 bp, 55 predicted proteins | sample MA1701073metaG_FD_139345 | JGI IMG/M metagenome (GOLD analysis project Ga0187892, IMG submission 139345) | Bio-ooze microbial communities from a basaltic lava cave in the Kipuka Kanohina Cave System on the Island of Hawaii, USA - MA170107-3 metaG ... | reverse complement strand
GAACTTTACCGGCCGCATAGCCGGCCAGTATGATTTGCGCCCCCTCAGAGCAGGCGGGCGAATCCGGAGAGATGGCCGAGTGGTCGAAGGCGCACCCCTGCTAAGGGTGTATGGGTCAAAAGCTCATCGAGGGTTCGAATCCCTCTCTCTCCGCCAGCTTTTCACTGATTCCTGGGCTTGATTCGGACCCGAAAAATGTGCGGGTTCGCTCGATGGCATACATTTTCAAGCCGAGCGCTGTCGCGCGTTGACTACAATTCATCTCCTTACGCCGACTTCCTCTTGTCTTCGCTGTCTGCGCCGCTTCATTGCGAAACGGGGCGACAAAATCCAAACCCTCGCACTACTCAAAATCGGGGGGACGTCGGGGCCACGATTTCCATTCCTGGAAATACTCACCCTGTCCCTTGGTTGTGGTCTGGCATTAGGCGCGTACTACGGATTACTCTCCCTGATCACGCGCTAAAGTCGCGCGACTTGCTAACCGATCCGCGTTGTATTAGCGTACTATTACACGCTAGCCCGGAGCCACCCATGAAGGAGCATCGGAACGTGACACCGCGTCAGGAGGCGCTCAACGAGCGGGCGCTTTACCAGGCGATTCTGACGCTGAGGACCCCCGATGAACTTCGCGCCTTTTTCCGTGACTTGTGCACGCCGGCCGAGCTCCAGGCCATGGCCGACCGTTGGTCGGTGGTCGCCATGCTCGGGGAGCACGTGCCGTACCGAGCCATCCAGCGCGAAACCGGGGTCAGCGTCACGACGATCGGCCGCGTGGCCAAATTCCTTCAGGCGGGCAATGGCGGCTATGCCATTGCCGATTCCCGCCTGGCGACTGGGCGGCGCCGCTGAAAGCGCTGCTTGACCGATGATCGGCCGCAAAGCAATACTCTGTTTCACATGACCGCGCGCACCACGTATTTCTTCGCCTGGTGGTGGCACCGCTCTCCGGAGTGGGCGCTGGTCGCGTAGTCTCGTTTAGTCTCCCGAGTCTCATCTACAGCCAGGACCCCTCTCCGGAAATACCGGGGAAGGGCGTTTGTGCATGCGCAGGATTCTTTCGTACGACATCGCAGCGGATCTGGATACGCCGGTCTCGGCATATCTCAAGCTACGCCCGCTTCGCCCGCGTTTTCTCCTCGAAAGCGTGGAGCAGGGCCTGCGCGTCGCGCGCTATTCCTTCATCGGACTCGGCGACTGCCAGGAGACGCTGATAGATGGGCGCGGACTTACAGTCGATGGCAGGTTTCAAGGTCCGCTGAACGGAAGCGGCGCGGTGCTCACGGCGCTCCGCGAGGCGCTCGCGCGCGCACCGAGGCTCGAACCGAACGAACCAGAACTGCCGTTGCCCGGCGGGCTGGTCGGTTTCTCCTCGTACGAATTCGCCCGTCACTTCGAGCCGACGTCGCGATCCCATCGCTCAGACGCGACTACACCCGATGCCTGCTACGTGGCGCCGCAATCGTTACTCGTGTTCGATCACCTGACGCGCGGTGTCACGCTCCTGCACGCCGGTGCTGAGCACGAGCGCCAGGAACTGAAGCGCGAAATCGTGCGCGCACTGGCCGGGCCCGTGCCGCGACGGCGGCGACAAAATGGCCATGGCGCGGCAGCACCGAGTTTCGAGCGCGAGGAGTTTGTCAGTGCAGTCGAACGGGCGAACTCGCACATCTGCGCGGGCGACGCCTATCAGCTCGTTCTGTCAGTGCGTTTCGACGGAGACTGCGAGGGCGATTCGTTCAACGTCTACCGTGCGCTGCGCCTCCTGAACCCTTCTCCCTACATGTACTACTGCGAGAGCGGCCCGGTCACCGTGGTCGGCTCGTCGCCGGAAGCGCTGGTGCGCCTCTCCGGGTCGAAGGCGGAGCTTCGCCCGATCGCCGGGACCCATCCGCGTGGTGCCGACGCCGCGGAGGACGAGTCATTCGCGCGCCGGCTGCTGGCCGATCCGAAGGAGAACGCCGAGCACGTCATGCTCGTGGATCTCGCGCGCAACGACCTCGGACGCGTGGCGCGCGCCGGCTCCATTTGCGTGCAGCCGGATCGCGAGGTCGAGCGCTACAGCCACGTAATGCATCTCGTGAGCGGAGTGACAGGCGTGCTGGCGCCGGGTAAGGACGCGTTCGACCTGTTTGCCGCCGCTTTTCCGGCTGGAACGCTCGTTGGCGCACCCAAGGTCCGCTCAATGCAGATCATCGACGAGCTCGAGCCGGTCGGTCGCGGGCTCTACGGCGGTGCCGTCGGCTATTTCGGAGCGAACGGCAGCACCGACCACGCGATCACCATCCGCACCATCGTCTTCGCCAACGGCAGTTACCGCTACCAGGCGGGCGCCGGCATCGTCGCCGACAGCCTCCCGGATCTCGAGTACGACGAGGTCATGGCCAAGAGCGCCGTGCTGAGGGGTGCACTCACGCTGGCCGAGGAGATGTCATGACTGCACGGGTCCTCTTGATCGACAACTACGATTCCTTCACCTACAACCTCGTGCAGGCGTTCCTCGTTCTGGGCGCGAAGGTCGACGTGCGGCGCAACGACCAGATTGCGGTCGAGGAAGCCGCGGCGCTCAAACCGACTCACATTTGCGTTTCGCCGGGGCCAGGCTCACCGGCCGAGGCGGGCATCTCGGTGCCGATCATCAAGGCCTTTGCGGGCAAGCTGCCGATTCTCGGCGTGTGCCTCGGTCACCAGGCGATGGTCGTAGCCTGTGACGGCCGCGTGGTGCGTGCCAAACGGCTGATGCACGGCAAGGCCTCTTCCGTCCAGCACGACCGTCGCGGTCTGTTCGAGGAGTTGCCGAGCCCGCTCGAGGCCGGCCGCTATCACTCATTGATCGCCGAGCGCGAGGGCCTGCCCACGGATCTCGACGTCACGGCCTGGACGGCGGAGGGCGAGATCATGGGTGTCCGCCACCGGAGTCTGCGGATGGAAGGCGTGCAGTTCCACCCTGAGAGCGTGCTGACGCCGCTTGGTCCGCGCATGCTCGCAAACTTTCTCATGCCGGGACTCTCGACGTGAGCCCTCCCGGCCGGCAGGTGCTCGAGGCGCTGCTCGACCGCCAGGTGCTCGCGGAGAATGCAGCCTATGACCTGCTGATAGCACTCACTGACCCTTCCATGACGCCCGCGATGGCGGGCGCCATCCTGTCGGCACTGCGCCTGCGTGGGGTCACGGCCGACGAGGTGCGCGGCTTCGCCCGCGCCATGCGTGCGCTCGCCCGCCGTCCCGAGATCGCAGCCGGTACCCCAGTCGCCGACGTCGTGGGCACGGGCGGCGACGGCTCGCACAGCTTGAACCTCTCGACCGGTGCCGCGCTGCTCGCGGCGGCCTGCGGCATCCGCATCGCCAAGCACGGCAATCGCTCCGTGTCCTCGCGCTGCGGCAGCGCCGACGTGCTGGAAGCGCTCGGCTTCACGCTGCCAGCGAATGAGACCGACGCGATTCAGTGCCTCGACCGGGTCGGCTTCACTTTCCTGTTTGCACCCCACTATCACCCAGCGATGAAAGCGGTTGCGCCGGTGCGCGCGGCGCTCGGCGTGCGCACCGTCTTCAACCTCCTCGGGCCGCTCTCGAATCCGGCCGGCGTACCTCACGCGGTGATCGGCGCCTGGAGTCTCGACATCGCACGGCTGATGGCGGAGACGCTCAGGGGAATGGAAATCGAGCGCATGTTCGTCGTGCATGGCGACGGCGGCTGGGACGAGCCCACGCCCGCCGCGCCGTTCACGCTCTTCGACGTGCGCCCGGGCTCCGTCCGCGAAGAGAAGCGCACGGCCGCCGACTTTGGCCTGCACACGTCGCGCGCGGACGAGCTGCGGGGCGGCGACGCGGCCTACAACGCGAGCCGGCTGGCAGCAGTGATGCGCCAGGAAGAACTGGGCGCGCACCGCGACGCGCTCGTTATGGGAGCGGCGCTAGTCGCTGAAGTGACCGGCGTTGTGCGCGATCCGGTGTCGGGAGCAGCGCTCGCGGCCGCCGCCATCGATGACGGCCGCGCTGCACGCCTCCTGGGCAGCGCAATTGCCTGGCGCTCGGAGACGGCGGCATGAAGGATTTCCTCGGTCTCATGGCGGCCTCCAGCCGCGCGCGCGTCGGCGACTTGCGCTCGCGCGAGCCGCTCGCGAAGCTTCGCGTGCGCGCATTCGAAAGCGCGGTGCCGCCGCGATTCAGCCGGCACAAACGTTTTGACCTCATGGCGGAGTTCAAGCGCCGCTCGCCATCCGCGGGAACTCTGGCGCGGTGCGACGTCGCCGCGCGGGTGGCGGCATACGCACAAGGCGGTGCAGCCGCGGTATCCGTGGTAACCGAACCGACGCAGTTCGGCGGCGAGCTGTCGCATCTTCGGACGGCTGCCGAGACACTGGCTCCGCTCGGCGTGCCGGTGATGCGCAAGGATTTCATCGTCGATCCGTACCAGGTGTTCGAGACGCGGGCGGCCGGCGGCGGAGGAATTCTGCTGATCGTGCGCATGCTGTCGCAGTACCAGCTCGCGGAGCTGATCGACTGTACGCGCGAGCTATGTCTGTTCGTGCTTATCGAGGCCTTTGACGAGGCAGACCTCGAAAGCACAGAAACCCTTGTCGCGCGCGAAGCAAGGGGCACGAACGGCGTCCCCGTCATGGTCGGCATCAATTGCCGAGACCTGCGCTCGCTCTCCGTGAGGCCGGAGCGATTTGCGGAACTTGCGCCGCGGCTGCCCTCGCATGCGGTCAAGGTGGCGGAGAGCGGCATCGAGTCGCCGCTCGACTGTGCAGCGGCTGTACGTGCTGGCTACAACATGGCCCTCGTCGGGACGTCACTGATGCGCAGCCGCGAACCGGCGCCGCTCGTCGCCAACATGCTCGCAGCCGGACGCTCGGCGTGAGTCTCCTCGTCAAGATCTGCGGCGTCACGCGCGCAGCCGATGTCGCGGCGGCGGCCGAGTCTGGCGCGGACGCGGTCGGGTTCGTGTTCCATGAGTCATCCCGCCGTAACGTCACGCCGTCACGGGCGGCGGAGCTCGCGAGCGGTCTGCCTGCGGACATCCTGCGGGTCGCGGTGACGCTGCATCCGACGCGCCGGCAGGTCCGGAATATCCTCGCCGAATTCACGCCAGACATCTGGCAGTCCGACCATGAGGACTTCGCGGCCATCGGTATTCCGGCCGATATCCAGCGCTGGCCCGTCTTGCGGACGGGCACCCGCGCTCCCCGCCGGTTGCCGCATACGCTGCTTTTCGACGCGGCAGTAAGCGGCAACGGCATGCAGGCCGATTGGCATGCAGCGGCGCTGCTGGCCCGCCGGAGCCTGCTGATCATCGGCGGCGGACTCAATGTCGCGACGGTCGGATATGCCATCGAAGCCATCCGACCGATCGGCGTTGACGTCTCGAGCGGCGTCGAGGGAGAGCCCGGCGAGAAGGACAAAGTCCTTATCCGTCAATTCGTCGCCGCTGCCCGTGCCGCCGATCGGAGTGTGAATTCGTGAGCGCCTGGGCGTATCCCGATGGGCGTGGGCGATACGGGCCGTTCGGCGGGCGTTACGTGCCGGAAACACTGGTTCCGGCGCTCGACCGTTTGCAGGACGTCGTAACATCGACACTTGACTCCGCGGAATTCCGTCAGGAGTACCTGCAGGAGCTCAGCAGTTGGGCGGGTCGGCCGACCGCTCTGACGCGCGCGTTCGGTCTCTCGCACGCCTGGGGCGCCGACATCTGGCTGAAGCGCGAGGACCTCGCACACACCGGCGCCCACAAGATCAACAATGCGATCGGTCAGGCGCTGCTCGCTCGGCGCATGGGCGCGAAGCGTGTCATCGCTGAAACGGGCGCCGGCCAGCACGGCGTCGCCTGCGCGGCGGCCTGCGCGCGGCTTGCGCTGCCCTGCATCGTCTACATGGGCGCGAAGGACATGGAGCGGCAACGCCCGAACGTCGGCCGCATGCGGCTGCTCGGCGCCGAGGTCCGGCAAGTCTCGAACGGAGACCAGACGCTTCGTGCCGCGATAGACGAGGCGCTGCGACACTGGGTGACCGAGCCGCTCGAGGCCTATTACCTGCTCGGATCCGCGATCGGTCCGCATCCGTATCCGTATCTCGTGCGCGAGCTGCAGTCCGTAATCGGCCACGAGGCACGCGCACAGTTCGGCATCGTGGCCGACGGCCTGCCGGACGCGGTCATCGCCTGCGTCGGCGGCGGATCGAACGCGATTGGCCTTTTCCACGCATTCCGCGAGGACAGTCAGGTGGCCCTGTTCGGCATCGAGGCGGGCGGGCGCGGCCCAGGCCTCGGCAACAACGCCGCCTCGCTCGCTGCCGGCCGTCCCGGCGTGTTGCACGGCAGCTACACGATGCTGCTCCAGGATGCGCACGGCCAGGTGTCCGAGACCCACTCCGTTTCGGCGGGGCTCGACTACTCGGCCGTGGGGCCGGAGCATGCCTGGCTGCAATCGACCGGGCGCGCCCACTACGAAACGGCGAGCGACAGGGAGGCGCTCGAGGCCGTTCGCGAATGTTGCGCGTCGGAGGGTATCCTGCCCGCGCTCGAGAGCGCTCATGCACTGGCGGGCGCACGGCGCTTCGCCTCGGCCAATCCCGGCAGCCGCATTCTCGTGGGGCTCTCGGGTCGCGGCGACAAGGATCTCGCCACCTTGCAAGCCGAGCTGCTGGATGGCGAAACGTGAAGCAGCCGGGCGCCGACGTCAGCGCGGCGATCCGCGCTCGCGCCACACAGGGCGGGCCGGCGCTCATCGCCTACCTGACGGCGGGATTCCCGACGCGGGAGATTTTCCGGAGCGCACTAGCGCAGGTGCTGTCCGTTGCAGACGTCGTTGAGATCGGCGTGCCGTTCTCGGACCCGATGGCGGACGGACTCACGATCCAGCATTCGAGTCGCGTCGCGCTCGAGCAGGGCACGACGCTCGGATGGACCCTCGACGTGATCCAGTCGTGCCGGCAGGCGGGCGCCGTGCCGCTGTTGCTCATGAGTTACCTGAATCCCCTGCTGAGCTATGGCATGGATCGACTCGCGGCCGACGCGGCCGCAGCGGGCGTGAGCGGACTCATCGTGCCCGACCTGCCCTTCGAGGAGTGCGTCGAGCTGCGGCCGTCGCTCGATGCGGCCGGGCTCGGCCTGGTTCAGATGGTGACGCCGGTGACGCCGCCCGCCCGACTTGCGCTTCTCGCCGACGAGTCGCGCGGCTTTGTCTACGCCGTGACCCAGACTGGAATCACGGGCCAAGCGGTGGCCGCGGACGGCGAACTGATCGCCTATCTCGGTCGCGTGCGGAAAGCCGCCGCGCTGCCGGTCTGCGCCGGATTCGGCATACGGAACGCGGATCAGGTGCGCGCGCTCGCCGGGCACGCGGACGGCTGCATCGTCGGCTCTGCGCTGGTCGAGGCCCTCAAGGATGGCAGGGACGTCGCCGGCTTCCTGCAAGGCTTGAAATCATGAATGAGACCGGGTCGGATCGGCGCTGGGTGGTGCACAAGTTCGGCGGATCGAGCCTCGCCGACGCCGCCTGCCTGCGGCGGGTCGCGGACATCGTCGAAGCACTCCCGGAGCAGCGCGCGGCTCTCGTGCTGTCTGCCTGCCGCGGCGTCACGGACGAGCTGCTGGGACTCGTGACCGCAGCGGAGCGCCGCGACGAGACGACCACGGAATCCGTGCTCGAGCGGCTTCGAGAGCGTCACGCGTCGATGGCAGCGGAGCTGCTCGAGGCACGCGCGCGCGAGGCATTCGATCGGCAGATCCTGTCCGATCTCACGGATCTGCGTCGCATCCTGCACACGGTTGCGCTCGTTCGCTCTGCCGGGCGCGACTTGCGAGACCTCGCCGCAGGCTATGGCGAGCTGTGGTCGAGCCGGCTCATTGCCGCATTCCTCGAGCGACGCGCCCTACGCAAGGGCGTGCGCTGGATCGATTCGAGCGAGGTCATCGTCGTCGAATGGGGCGACCTCGGGCCAGGCGTGCGCTGGCCCGAATCTCAGGCGCGCGCCGCGCGGCTCATCCCACGGGATGCGGATGCGACGCTCGTCCTGCCGGGCTTTATCGCGAGCGATCCGCGCGGTCTTCGCACGACGCTCGGACGGAACGGCAGCGACTTTTCGGGATCGATCTTCGGTGCGCTGCTCGATGCGCGCGAAATCGTCATCTGGACAGACGTCGACGGCGTGCTGTCCGCCGATCCGCGCCAGGTGCCGGACGCCAAGATCATCGATGCGCTGTCCTACCAGGAGGCCATGGAACTCGCGTTCTTCGGCGCCAAAGTGATCCACCCGCAGACGATGGCACCGGCGGTCGACAAGAACATCCCGATCTGGATCCGCAATACCTTTGCGCCCGGGAAGCGCGGCACCATCATCGATGGCGTGACGGGTTCCGCGCTCGCGGTCAAAGGCATCACCAGCATCGACCGGGTCGCGCTCCTGAACCTGGAAGGCGCGGGCATGATCGGCGTGCCGGGCACGGCACACCGAATGTTCGGCGCCCTGCACGAGGCAGGCATCTCGGTGATCGTCATCTCGCAAGGCAGCTCCGAGCATTCGATCTGCTTCGCCGTGCCCGAGGAACAGGCGGCCTCCGCCGGGCAAGCCGTGCGACGCGCCTTCGTGGCGGAATTGCGCGACGGTCAGATCCAGAGCCTCACGGTCGCCGACGACTGCTCGATCCTCGCGATCGTCGGCGATGGCATGGCCGGTGCGCGCGGGATCGCCGGGCGGCTCTTTGCCGCGCTCGGCAAGGCGGGCGTCAACGTCCGCGCGATCGCGCAAGGCGCGTCGGAGCGCAATATTTCCGTGGTGGTCAGCCGCGATGAGGCGGCGAGGGCGCTCCGGGCCGTGCATTCGGCCTTTTATCTGTCGCCGCACACGCTCTCGATCGGACTCATCGGCCCCGGCACGATCGGAAGCGTCCTGCTTGGCCAGTTGGCGGCCCAGCTCGAGCGCTTCCGGCGCGACTTCAATCTCGACCTGCGGATCCGGGGGATTGCGAATTCGAAGCGCATGCTGCTCGCCGACGAGGCGATCGAACTCTCCCAGTGGGGCGAGTCGTTTGCGCTGCGATCGGAGCCCGTCGATCTCGACCGCCTTACGCGACACGTGCTTGCCGATCACCTGCCACACCACGTCATGATTGACTGCACCGCGGATGCCGGGGTCGCGAGCCGCTACGCAGCCTGGTTTGACGCCGGGATTCATGTGGTCACACCTAACAAGAAGGCAAACAGCGCAGCGCGGCCAGAGTACCAGCGCATGCAGGAGGCGCGGCGCGCCGCGGGCGCTCACTTCCTGTACGAAGCGACGGTAGGTGCGGGCCTGCCGATCATGGCGACACTCCGCGACCTGCGGGAGACGGGCGATCGCATACACAGTATCGAGGGCGTGCTCTCCGGGACGCTCGCGTATCTGTTCAACGTCTTCGATGGCGAGCGCACCTTTTCCGCGACAGTCGCTCAGGCCCACGCGCGCGGCCTGACCGAACCCGACCCGCGGGACGACCTTTCCGGTCTCGACGTCGCGCGCAAGCTGGTGATCATCGGGCGCGAAATGGGGCTCGAGATTGAGCTCGCGGACGTCCGGGTCGAGAGCCTGGTGCCGCCGGAACTCTGCGACTGCAGCATCGAGCGGTTTCTCGAGGGACTCGCGTTGCACGATGCGCGCATGCGCGAACGGCGGCAGGGAGCCGCGCGCGCGGGCCTGTGCCTGCGGTACGTCGGCCGGCTGGCGGAATCGGGTGAGGCAACCGTCGGCATCGAGCGGGTGGAAGCGAAACATCCCTTCGCCAACATGGCGCTGACCGACAATATCGTCCGGTTCGTGACCGATCGGTATGCCGACAACCCGCTCGTGATCCAGGGTCCCGGCGCGGGGCCCGAAGTGACGGCCGGCGGCGTGTTCGGCGACCTGCTCCGGCTCGCGACTTATCTCGGTGCACGGATCTAGGGCGACAACATGACCATCCGGATCGCCAGTGCCTTCGCGCCCGCCACAGTCGGCAACGTCGGCGTGGGCTTCGACATCTTGGGCCACGCCTTTCCCGCGCTCGGCGACTGCGTGCGCGCGGAGCGCGTTTCACAGCCGGGCGTGCGCATTGCTTCCATCACGGGCGTCGACTGCGAGTTGCCAGCGGAGGCGGAACGCAATACAGGGGGCAAGGCTGTGCTGTCGCTGGCCGAGACGCTGCGGCTTTCCTTCGGCATCGAGCTTGCGATCGAAAAGGGCATTCCAATCGGATCCGGACTCGGCGGATCGGCTGCGTCGGCGGTGGCTGCGGTCGTTGCCGCGAATCAGTTGCTGGATCCTCCGCTGCCGCGCGCAGACCTGCTGCCGCACGCCATTCAGGGCGAAGCGGTCGCGAGCGGTTCGCGGCATGCCGACAATGTCGCGCCGTCGCTGTTCGGCGGACTCGTGCTGACGGTCGGCATCGATCACCCGCGCATCAAGCGGATCCGCGTGCCGCCCTCACTCCGCTGCGTGCTCGTGCACCCGCATTTGAATCTCCCGACACGGGACTCGCGGGCGGTCCTGAGTCCGACTGTGTCACTTTCGGACTTCGTCTGGCAGACCGCAAACCTCGCCGGTTTCCTCGCGGGCTGCTATTCGAACGATCTCGCGTTGCTTCGCGAAGCCTTGCAGGACGTGTTGATCGAGCCGCAGCGCGCGCGGCTGATTCCGGGATTCGAGCGCGTCAAGCAGGCGGCCATGGCGGGCGGTGCGCTCGGCTGCTCCATCTCGGGCGCCGGCCCCAGCGTTTTTGCCTGGTGCGAGGCGGGTTCAGCCAACCTCATCGGGACGGTCATCGCGAAGGCGTTTGAAGAGCACGGTCTGCCGAGCGATCGGTGGATTGCCGCCATCGACGGCGAGGGCGCGCGCGTGCTGGAGTCCCGATGAAGTATCACAGCACGCGAAATGCCGGAACCGTGCGTACGTTGTCGGAGGCGCTTGAAGGCGGCATCGCGCCGGATGGCGGTCTCTATACGCCAGAGCGCCTGCCCGCCATCCAGGTTCGCGATTTCAATGACTGCTCGAACCTCAATGCCGTTGCAGCGAGGCTTCTCGTGCCATTCTTCGAGGGCGACGTGCTAGCGGGGTCTCTGCCCGCGATCGTGGACGAAGCCTTCCGGTTCCCGGCGCCCCTGCGCACCATCCAATCTGCTCCGGAGCGCCTCTCCGTGCTTGAGCTGTTCCATGGTCCCACCGCGGCGTTCAAGGATTTCGGCGCGCGGTTCCTCGCGGCCTGTCTCTCGCGCCTGCGGCGCGTCGACACTCGGCTGCTGACAATCCTCGTCGCCACCTCCGGTGACACCGGAGGGGCCGTCGCTGCGGCTTTTCATCGTCGGCCGGGGTTTCGCGTGGCGCTCCTGTTCCCGGCCGGCAAGGTATCACTGGCGCAGGAGCGGCAACTGACCTGCTGGGGTGACAACGTCGAGAGCTTTGCCGTACATGGCAGCTTCGATGACTGCCAGCGACTCGTGAAGCAGGCTTTTCGAGACCGCTGGCTCACGGAGATCCTCACACTCGGCTCGGCCAACAGCATCAACATCGGCCGCCTGCTGCCGCAGATGACTTACTTCGCCTGGGCGAGCCTCGAGATTCACCGAGCGGCGGGTGACACGGCCTCCTTCGTAATCCCGTCGGGCAATCTCGGCCATGCCGTCGCCTGCCTCTGGGCGCGCGAGCTGGGCTTACCGATCGGTGACATCGTGCTCGCGCACAATGCCAATCGCGCGGTGCCCGACTTTCTCGAGACGGGCGAGTGGCGGCCGCGGACGAGCGTCCAGACGCTCGCAACGGCGATGGACGTCGGCGATCCGAGCAACATCGAGCGGCTGAACTCGCTTTACGGCGACTTCGCGCGCATGAAGGCACGCATCCGGGCCGTTTCGGTCAGCGACGATGATATCCGCGTGAGTGTCCGGCGCGAATTCGAGCGGTCGGGACTTGTGCTCTGCCCGCATGGCGCGGTGACTGCGCAGGCCTATCGCACCCTGAAGCCGGAGCTGCGTCGTCGCTCGCATTGGGTGCTTGCGGCCACTGCCCATCCGGCGAAGTTCCCGGAGATCGTCGAGCCACTGATCGGCCGGAACGTTGAGGTGCCGCCGACACTCGCACAATTGATGCGGCGGCGGACGGATTGCCGCGAGATCGACGCAAGGTATGAGCCGCTTAGGGAGCAACTTCTGGAGACATCGAGCCGTCTGGATTACACGTGAGTCCGCTCAGCTGATGACGTACACTGGTACCTGTCACTGCGGTAACTTGAGCATTGAGTACCGAACCGCTCTTGCGTTGCCAGAGTGGTCCCTGCGCGAGTGTCAGTGCAGTTTTTGCCGCAAACACGCAATGCTCAGTACTTCGGACCCCAGGGGCGAAGTCGCGCTCACTGTACGTGACCCTACCTTGCTAAGTCGCTACCGCTTTGCCACCGGCGTAACGGATTTTTTGGTTTGTGCGCGTTGCGGCGTCTACGTGGGCGCGACGATGCAGAACGACGGTTGGATGGTAATTAATGGCCGAGTGATGGATTGCGCGGCAGCACTGCTCGCTCGCGTTGCGGACCGAAGATTCTATGACGATGAGTCCACGAACAAACGTATCGCGCACCGAAAGGCAATGTGGTCACGCTGCTCGGTTGTGGGTGGCTAATCGCAGCGTCTCGCGGTGATACCGTGTGTTGCCGAGTAGCGCTTTTCTGTAAGCGACAGCCATGTCAGTCCGCCTAAATTGGGCCCGAGCAGGGCCCATCAGCGATCGACCAACCTTTGCCTGCAATCCAATTGATTGCACATCCGCCGTCCAGTCTCCGGATAGACCATATTTGACGTCCTTCCATCCGTCATGTTGTGATTTCCTGACTTCAACCCAAACTACGCTATGAAACTCTCTCAGCCACGCGCCAATTCTTTCCTTCGCTCGCTGCTGCTCCTTCGACCGCGAGGGCGTGGGCTGCCGGGCTGACCCCGGAAGGATCGCAAATCCTGAAACCCCGCCCCGACTGAGTCGCGGCGGGGTTTCTCGTTATGGAGTGCCAACAAATGAGTGCCCTGGACCCGAATCGAGTCAAGATCTTCGATACGACGCTGCGCGACGGCGAGCAGTCACCCGGCTGCAGCATGACGCTCATCGAGAAGCTCCGCGTCGCGCGCGCCCTCGCCGATCTCGGCGTGGACGTCATCGAGGCCGGATTTCCCGCCGCTTCGGAGGGCGACTGGGAGGCGGTCGCGGCTGTCGCGGCAGCGATCCAGGAGACGACAGTCTGCGCCCTCGCGCGCTGCATTCGCGGAGACATCGACAAGGCCTGGTCTGCAATCTCGAAAGCTGCGAGCCCCCGCCTGCACGTCTTTCTCGCGACCAGCGCAATCCATCGCGAGCACAAGCTGGGTCTCGCGCGCGAGGAGATCATCCGGCTCGCGGTGGAGGGCGTCCGCCACGCGAAGTCGAGATGCGAGGACGTCGAATTCTCGCCGGAAGATGCCTCGCGGACGGAGCCGGAATTCCTCGCCGAGGTCGTGCAGGCCGCCGTGGAGGCGGGCGCGACCACGATCAACGTCCCGGATACGGTCGGTTACACGACGCCGCAGGAATTCCACGACACCTTCGCATACCTGCGCGGCCATGTGCGCGGCATCGAGAAAGTGACGCTTTCGGTGCACTGCCACGACGACCTCGGAATGGCGGTGGCGAACAGCCTTGCAGCCGTACGGGCCGGCGCGCGCCAGGTTGAGTGCACGCTGAACGGCATTGGCGAGCGTGCCGGCAATTGCTCTATGGAAGAGATTGTCATGGCGCTCAAGATCCGGCAGCCGCTTTTCGGCGTCACGACCGGCGTCCGCACGGAGCGCCTCTATCCGGCCTGCCGTTTGGTGTCGTCAATCACGGGAATGCCGATTCCGCGCAACAAGGCGATCGTCGGCGAAAACGCCTTCGCGCATGAGTCCGGCATCCACCAGCACGGCATGCTGCGGCACGCCTCGACCTACGAGATCCTGCGCCCGCAGGACGTCGGCCTCTCGCGCAGCCATCTGGTGCTCGGCAAGCACAGCGGGCGCCATGCGTTCCGCGAGCGTGTCCGGGAGCTCGGGTTCGACTTGGGCGAGGAGGAGTTCGTACAAGTGTTCGCACGCTTCAAGGCGCTCGCGGACCGCAAAAAGGAGCTGTTTGACGGCGACATCGAGGCGCTCGTGCTGCAGGCGGAGGGCGACAGTGGAGGGCCCTGGACGCTCGAATCGCTCGCGACCTCCGCCGCGACGGGTCAGGACGCGCAGGCGACGGTCGTTCTGGGTCACCGCGATGGCCGGCGCATTGAGCAGGCGGCGACTGGAGACGGGCCGGTAGACGCCGCGCTCACCGCGATCGAGCAGGCGGTCGGCCTGCCGCTGCACCTGCGGTCGTTCGAGGTCCGCAGCGTCAGCGAGGGCGTGGACGCGCAGGGTGAGGCACTCGTCACCGTAGACTGCGACGAGCGGACCTACCGCGGCAGCAGCGTCAGCACCGACATCGTAGAGTCCGGCGTGCGCGCCTTTCTCGAAGTGATCAACCGCATCGAGCTTTCGCGCGGCAGCGGGCTGCGCCAGCGCTGGGCGGTGGCATGACGGCCGAGACGCTGTTCGAGAAGGTCTGGCGCGCGCATGAAGTCGTGCCGGAGACGGCCGACGCGCCGGCCGTGCTGTATGTGGACCTGCACCTGATCCACGAGGTCACGACGCCGCAGGCCTTTGCCGTGCTGCGCGAGCGTGGTCTGCCCGTGCGGCGACCCGAACGGACGCTTGGTACGCTGGATCATTCGACGCCGACGGACGCGCGCGAAATATTCGGCGGCGTGCCGATCCGGATCGAATCCGCCGCGCGCCAGGTGGCGGCGCTCGAGCAAAACGCCGCGGCCTTCGGAGTCGAGCTTCTGGGGCTGCAGGACGGCCGGCGTGGCATCGTGCACGTGATCGGGCCCGAGCTCGGCGCCACCCAGCCCGGCATGACAATCGTCTGCGGCGACAGCCATACCAGCACGCATGGCGCCTTCGGAACATACGCCTTCGGCATCGGCACGACGGAGGTCGGGCACGTGCTCGCGGCGCAATGCCTGTTGCAGCGCAAGCCGAAGACTATGGCGATCGAATTTGGCGGCCGGCTGCCGCCAGGCGTCAGCGCGAAGGACCTGATCCTCGCCCTCATCGGCCGGATCGGCGTCGGCGGCGGCACAGGCCACGTAATCGAGTACCGCGGCGAAGCCATCCGCGCGCTGTCCATGGACGGGCGCATGACCGTTTGCAACATGTCGATCGAGGCCGGCGCGAAGGCCGGGATGATCGCGCCGGATGAAACGACCATCGAGTACCTGAAGGGTCGATCAAGGGCGCCGCAAGGTGCGGCATGGGAGCGCGCGCTGGACGAGTGGCGTCGCCTGCCGACCGATGCAGGCGCGGTATTCGACCAGAGCGTCGTTTTCGACGTTTCTGAAGTCGAGCCGATGGTCACCTACGGCACGAACCCGGGCATGTCCGCCCCGGTTGGCGGGCGGATACCGGCGCGCGGCGACGAATCTTTCAGCCTGTCCCTGCGCTATATGGGATTCGAACCGGGCGACGCGCTCGCCGGCAAGCGTATCGACAGGGTGTTCGTGGGCAGCTGCACGAACTCGCGGCTTTCGGACCTGCGCGCGGCAGCGGAAATCCTGCGCGGCCGGCGCATCGCGCGCGGCGTGCGCATGCTGGTCGTTCCTGGATCTCAGCAGGTCAAGCGCGCGGCAGAAGGGGAAGGCCTGGACGAGGTCTTCATCGAGGCCGGCGCGGAATGGCGGGAGTCGGGCTGCTCCATGTGTATCGGCATGAACGGCGACACTGCAGAAGCCGGCCATTACGTGGTCAGCACGAGTAACCGGAACTTCGAGGGACGCCAGGGGCGCGGCGCACGCACGCTGCTCGCGAGTCCCGCGACGGCGGCGGCGACAGCCGTCACCGGGCGCCTGACCGATCCGCGGGAATTCCTGCCGTGAACGCGCTACGCAAAATCCGCTCGCGCACGGTCGTGCTGCCGGTGAACGATATCGATACCGACCAGATTATCCCGGCCCGCTTCCTCACCACGACCGACCGCGCGGGCTTCGGCCGCATGCTGTTCGCCGACTGGCGTTTCGATGCCTCAGGGCGGTCGCGACCCGACTGCGCGCTGAACCGGCCCGAAGCCGCCGGCTCGGCCATTCTGGTGGCGGGTCGCAACTTCGGCTGCGGTTCCTCGCGCGAGCACGCGCCCTGGGCGCTGCTCGATTTCGGCTTTCGTGCAATCGTCAGTACGTCTTTCGCAGACATCTTTGCCACGAACGCACTGAAGAACGGCCTCCTGCCTGTCGTCGTCGACGGCGCGACACACGCCTGGCTGACCGCCCATCCGGGCGCCGAAATCGAAATCGACCTGCATTCGGCGGTATTGGCGCTGCCCGACGGCGGGCAGGTCCCGTTTCCGATCGAGCCGTTTGCGCGGTACTGTCTCCTGAACGGCGTCGACGAGCTGGGCTACCTGCTGTCGCAACGACCGGTGATCGAGGCCTTCGAAGCCCGCCGGGCGCGATGAAAGCTCGCATCGCGGTCCTGCCGGGTGACGGCATCGGCCCTGAGGTGACGGCCGAGGCCGTGCGTTGCCTTCACGCGATCGCGGCGAAGTACGGCCACGAGTTCGAGATGTCCGAAGCGCTGGTTGGCGCCGCGGCTATGGAGGCTGGTCTCGGCCCACTGCCCGAGAAGTCGTTTCGGCTGGCGCTGGACTCAGACGCCGTGCTGTTCGGTGCAATCGGCTCGCCGCGGTTCAGCGACCCGGGTGCGACGGAGCGGCCCGAACAGGCAATCCTGCGCTTGCGCCAGGCGCTTGGGCTCTTCGCCAATCTGCGTCCTGTCAAGCCGCATTCTTCGCTTGTGCGCGCATCGCCCTTGCGTGCCGAGCTGCTCGAAAATGTCGACTTCGTCGTCGTGCGGGAGTTGACCGGCGGTATTTACTTCGGGCGCCGCCAGCGCACAGCTGATTTCGCGACCGACGAGTGCCGGTACACGGTCGGCGAGATCGAACGAATCGCGCGCGTGGCGGGGCGCCTCGCACTGACGCGGTGGCGCAAGGTGACTTCCGTCGACAAGGCGAATGTGCTCGAAACGTCGCGGCTCTGGCGGCAGGTCGTCAGCCGCGTGATGGCGGACGAATTTCCCGACGTCCGGCTCGAGCATCAGCTGGTCGATTCCGCCGCGATGCTCCTGCTCACGCGCGCGGCGGAGTTCGACGTCATCCTCACCGAAAACCTATTCGGCGACATCCTGAGCGACGAGGCCGCGGCGCTCGCGGGGTCGCTCGGTATGATGCCTTCCGCGTCACTCGGGGAGGGGCGGCGCGGTCTTTACGAGCCGGTCCACGGCTCGGCGCCGGACATTGCGGGAAGGAGTATCGCGAATCCCTACGGCGCGATCGCGAGCGCTGCGCTGCTCCTGCGGCATTCGCTGGCGCTGCCGGCGGAGGCTGCCACTCTCGACAATGCGGTTGCCGCCGCGATCGCCGCAGGCATGCTCACACCGGACGTCGCGCGCACGGAAGCGCCCGTAGTCGGCACTCGAGCGGCTGCTGATGCGGTTCTCGAGCGTCTCTAGCGAACCGCTGGTTATGAGTACATGGCGCGAATTGCGAGGTATCATGCCGGCAATCGCGGCAGTCGAGGTCCTGCGCCACGTGCAGGAGGAGAATCAGATGCCAATACGCATCGGTGACGAAGCACCGGACTTCACGGCGGAGACCACTGAAGGACAAATCCGTTTTCATGAGTGGATCGGCGATCATTGGGTCATCCTGTTTTCGCATCCCAAGGATTTCACGCCGGTCTGCACGACCGAGCTCGGCTACATGGCCGGCCTCAAGCCCGAGTTCGACAAGCGCCGCTGCAAGATCATCGGCCTGAGCGTCGATGCGGTCGGCGATCACACGCGCTGGGTCAAGGACATCCAGGAGACGCAGGGCCACGCCGTCAACTACCCGCTGATCGGCGACCCGGAACTCACGGTCGCGAAGCTCTACGACATGCTGCATCCGAACGCGAGCGGCAGCGCCAAGGACCGCAAGCCGGCGGACAATGCGACAGTCCGCTCGGTATTCCTGATCGGGCCCGACAAGAAGGTTAAGGCGATGCTCACCTATCCGATGAGCACTGGCCGGAACTTCGACGAGGTGCTGCGGCTGCTCGACTCCATCCAGCTCACGGCGAAGCACAATCTTGCAACACCGGTGAACTGGAAGCCGGGCGAGGACGTCATCATCCCGCCGTCGGTCAGTGACGATCAGGCGCGCGAGAGGTATCCGGAAGGCTGGACGACGGTGAAGCCGTACCTGCGCGTGTTGCCCCAGCCGCGACCATGATCGCGGATGGGGGAAGTACCTGATCGCCCGTTCCTCGAGACGGTCGGCAACACCCCGCTGATCCGGCTGCGGCGCGCGTCGGAGAGGACCGGGTGCGCGATTTTCGGCAAGGCCGAGTTCATGAACCCGGGCGGCTCGGTCAAGGATCGCGCGGCCAAGTACATCCTGCTGGACGCGTTCCGGCGCGGCGTGCTGCGCGAAGGTGGCACGGTCGTCGAAGGCACGGCGGGTAACACCGGCATCGGGCTGGCGCTCGCGGGAAATGCGCTGGGTCTGCACACGATCATCGTGATGCCGGAAACCCAGGCGGTCGAAAAGCGCTCGGCGCTCTTGGGTATGGGCGCCGAGCTGCGGCTCGTGCCGGCGGTACCGTACAAGGATCCGAACAACTACGTGCACCAGGCGCGCCGCCTGGCCGGGGAACTCGCGGGCTCCGTGCCGGGCGGCGTGCTTTACGCCAACCAGTGGGACAACCTGGCGAATCGCGAGGGTCACATCGCGAGCACCGGGCCCGAGATCTGGAACCAGACCGACGGCAGGATCGACGCCTTCATCTGCGCGGTCGGCACCGGCGGCACGCTGGCGGGTGTTTCGGAGTACCTGAAGCAGCGCCGGCCCGACATCGTGACGGCCGCCGCGGACCCCGACGGCGCTGCCATCTACAACTGGGTCAAGCACGGCGAGCTGAAGGCTTCGGGCAGCTCGATCACGGAAGGCATCGGCCTCGGCCGCGTGTCGGGCAATCTCGAGGGCGCGAAGATCGACGACGCTTTCAACATTCCCGACCGCGAATGGGTGCCGGTCCTGTGGGAGCTCATTTCCGAGGACGGCCTGTACGTCGGCGGATCGACCGGCCTCAACGTCGCGGCCGCCATCCGCTTGGCGAAGCAGCTCGGCCCGGGCCACACGATCGTGACAATACTTTGCGACTCGGCACGGACTTACGAATCCAGGCTTTTCAACCGGGAATTTCTCGAAAGCCGCGGGTTGCCGCCGCCGCCGTGGCTGGCGGGCGAGGCGCTTAGGCCATTACCGGCTGTGTGTGCTTCTGAAATCTGAGCGGCGAATGCTTTGGAATCGCGGCAACTCACAGGCGGATGCCTTCGGCAAGCGCAAACTAGATCGTCGAGGCGGATTCCGGTACGTTGTGACAAAGCCAATGCGTACACCATGAACTGTGAGATGGGCTTTCGCGTACAGCCTTCGGTTTGTAGTCGATGACGTGGATCGCGCCATTACGGAGCCGCACGAAATCGATGTGGCCCGTCAGGGAAATGTCCGCGTCCAGCGGCACCTGAAAGCCTCTCGTACGACGCAAGTCAGCGATCTCGTCAGGCCGCAGGTAAACTGGAACCTCGACCGCGACGGCGGGAGAGGTAATCCTGAAGTCGGTGGCCGTGACGGGAGACCACAGCGGCGACTATGGTTCGCTTGCTGGCTGCGGCTGCTGCCGTCCCTGTCGCCGATTGAGCGGCGCCGTTGTCCGCGCCGATGGCAAGGGCGCAGGCGTCAGGCTTGGACTTGGAATTCCCCACGTGAGGTTAGAGCGGGTGATTGGCTGGAGTGGATCCCCCTTCGCGCAAACAAGACGTTAGCGCATGGGTCACGTTCGCGCAGGTGGGATCGCGCAAGAAGTGCAGGCGACTGATTTTGTTAGGAGATTTGGCGATGCGCTCGGTCAGCCTACGGCGGAAAGCCGTCCCTGCGCGCGCCCAAGTGCGGAGGCGAGGTCTGCGACCAGGTCGTTTGCGGCCTCGATGCCGACCGAGAGGCGCAAGAGCCCCGGCGTGATGCCGGCCGCGAGCCTTGCCGCCGGATCCATGCCGGCATGCGTCATGGTGTCCGGATGCGCGACGAGGCTCTCGACGCCTCCCAACGACTCTGCGAGCGAGAAGCATTCGAGCCCGGAAAGGAAGCGCCGGACCGCGGCGCGCCCGCCCGCGAGCTCGATACCAATCATCGCGCCAAACGCACGCTGCTGTCGCGCGGCGAGCGCATGTCCGGAATGATCCGACAGGCCGGGGTAATAAAGGCGCGAGATAGCCGGGTGGCCGGCGAGCGCCGCGACGACAGCCTCGGTGTTTTCCTCGTGCTGACGCATGCGCACGTGCAGGGTCCGCAGACCCCGAAGCGTCAGATAGCTGTCGAACGGGCTGCCGGTGACGCCCAGGCAGTTAGCCCACCACCTCAAGTCCGCTAGGACGGCTTCGTCGCGTGCCACGACGGCGCCGCCGACCACGTCGCTGTGGCCATTGAGGTACTTCGTCGTCGAGTGCACGACGATGTCCGCGCCGAGCTCGATCGGCTGCTGCCAGACCGGGGAGAGGAACGTGTTGTCGACGATGACGAGCGCGCCTTTCGCGCGCGCGAGCCGCGCGACCTCTGCGATGTCGGTGATGCGCAGTAGCGGGTTGCTCGGCGTCTCGATCCAGACGATGCGGGTCGTGCGGAGCAGCGCGCGTTCCACGGCGCCGGGATCGGTGAAGTCGATGAACTCGACCTCGAGGCGGCAGGTGCGGTGGTACGCGGCCAGCAGCCGATGGGTGCCGCCATAACAGTCGTGCGGCGCGATGACGCGCTCGCCGGGCTCGGCCAGCGTGAACGCGAGGGTGATCGCCGACATGCCGGTTCCCGTGACGACGGTGCCATAGCCGCCCTCGAGCTCGGTCAAGGCATGGCCGAGCAGGTCGCGTGTCGGGTTGCCCGAACGCGAATAGTCGTACATGCGGCGCTGTTCGAAACCGTGGAACGCATAGTTCGCCGACAGATGGATCGGCGGCACGACGGCGCCATGGTGGGCGTCGCTCTCGATGCCCGCGCGCACCGCGGCGGTCTGGGACCGGCGCTTCTTTGTCATGAGCGAGCTCCTGCGAGTGCGGCGGCAAATGCGGGCGCGAGCAGCTCCCGCTCCTTGAGGAATGCGTCGTGTCCATAGGTCGAGTGCAGCGCGATGAGCTTGCGCGGCCCTGCAAGGGCTGCGGCCAGCTCGCGGATGTCCTCGAGCGGCACCAGCTGATCCTCGATGATGGCCACGAGCGTCACGGGCACGGATATCGCGGCCGGATCGACGCGGAAGAGATCAATCGACTCCGACAGGCAGAGGAACGATTCCGGCGAATGTCGGCGCGCGTATTCGTCGCCGCGCGCGAACAGGTACTCCTCCACGGCGAAGTCCGTTCGACAGCCGACCTGCGCGTTCACCGGGAAACGCGAGCCGAGGTCGGCCCGGGTGCGATAGGTCGTCATGGCAAGCGCGCGCGCGATGCGAAGGCCCGCCGGTCCGTCGCCGAACTTGATTGCGAGCCGCACGATTTCGCGCTGGACCGCACGCCAGGCGGTGGAAAGCGCGTTGCTGCGGTGCGCGGCGCTGATGGCCAGCAGGTGGCCGATGCGGTCGGGCGCAAGCTCGGCAAGTGCGAGCCCCACCATACCCCCGTAGGAAGCGCCGACGAAGGCATGCAGCGACTCGATGCCGAGGTGATCGCAGACGGCGAGCAGCGCGCGCGCCTGGTCGCGCACGTCGATGGGCGTGACGCCGTCCCAGCCGCCTTGAGCGCCGGTGCTTGCGCCGCTTTCGCCCAGCCAGTCAATCCCGAGCACGCGGAAGCGGTTCGTATCGAGCGGCAGGCCCGGCCCGACCAGGGCCGGCCACCAGGCCCGGCGCGGATTGGCCATGTCAAAGGCTCTGCGATGTGCGGAGATGCCGCCGAGCGCCACAACCACCGGCGCGCCGGCGGCGCCGGCGAGCCTCCAGGCGATTCGTACCGGCCCGAGGCTGCCGCCGCGATACAGGGGGAGGGAAGCCAGCTCAACCTGGCCTTCCCGGGACTCCGGCGCTGCCCCTGGAAGGACGCGCAACTCGATCGGCGGCTTCACCGCGACGGCGGGATGGTTGGACAAGGGCGGCTCTCCTCTGGCAATGGCGCACGGCTCATTCCTGCGGAGAGCCCGTTCGGCGGGCCGGCTGTATCCATCGCTTCGGCAGCGCCGGGAGATGCAGCCACTCATCTGTCGGCGGACGGCGAAGCGTCCTCCGCAGGAGTTGGCACCATTCCGGGCATGCGGCCCCGGCGGTTGCCCCGGCGTCGTCGGGCCTTTCCCTCAGCCGGTCTCGATGAGCGGGGACCAGCCTAGCGGGGGTTCGCGGCGGAAGTCAAGCCGCGGTTGCAGGTTCTGTGCCATTGTATTAACGTATTAATACATTCGCACAGTCCAGGGCTGCCCCATGCGCCAGGCCGGCGTCCGCATGAGCACCGCCGGCATGCAGGCCGGCCGGATCAAGATCGCGGTCCAGAAGTCCGGCCGGCTGACGGACAACTCGCTCGATCTTCTCACGCGCTGCGGTCTCCGCTACAGCCGCGGCCAGGACCAGCTCGCCTGTTTCGGCGAGAACTTGCCGCTCGACATCCTGCTGGTGCGAGACGACGACATCCCCGCCTTCGTGCGCGACGACGTCTGTGACCTCGGCATCATCGGCCAGAACGTGATCGAGGAGAAGCGGCTCGCCTTCGGCGCGCAGGGGCATGAGCATCCATTCGACGTCGTCTCGCGCCTCGACTTCGGGCGTTGCCGGCTCGCGATCGCCGTGCCCGACGAGTCGGACTACGAGAATTCCGCATCCTTGCAGGGTCAACGTATCGCGACGAGCTACCCGCGCATCCTCGGGCGCTGGCTCGCAGAGCGCGATATCACGGCCGAGGTCCTGACACTGGCCGGCGCGGTCGAGATCGCGCCGCGCCTCGGCCGCGCGGATGCCATTTGCGACCTGGTGTCGTCCGGCGGCACGCTCGCGGCCAACCAGCTGCGCGAGGTGGAGACGGTGCTCGACAGCCGCGCCGCGCTCATCCGCACGCCGGTTCCGGTTGCGCCGGAAAAGCGTGACTGGATGGGGCGTCTCCTGCAGCGTATCGACGGCGTGCAGCGTGTGAACGGAAGCAAGTACATCATGCTGCACGCACCGCGTTCGGCGCTGGCGCAGATTTCTCGGCTCCTGCCCGGCAGCGAGCACCCGACCATCCTGCCGCTCGAGGGCACGAACGAGAAAGTCGCGCTGCACGCCGTGTGCCGCGAAAACGTGTTCTGGGAGACGCTCGAGGACCTGAAGGCCGCCGGCGCCTCGGCCATTCTCGTTCTGCCGGTTGAGAAGATGCTCGCATGAAGCCGGCGGCGCTCGATGTCTCGAACTGGATGCGGCTCAACGAAAAGTGCCGCAGGCGCCTACTGGCGCGCCCGGCGCGCCGTCACGCGGAACAAAGGCTGGAGGAGGCGCGTGCGATCCTGCGACAGGTGCGCGAGCGTGGCGACGCGGCGCTCATCGACCTGACCGAGCGTCTCGACGGTGTGCGGCCCGAATCGATGGAAGTTGCCGCCGACGAATTGGACGCGGCGGCGAGCTCGGTGCCGGCGGCGAATCGCGCGGCGCTCGACGCGGCGATCGCGACGGTCAGCGCGTTTCACAAGGCGCAGCAGCGCCCGCCCGTATCGCTTCAGACGTCGCCGGGCGTCGTCTGCCGGCAGGTGGAAGTGCCGATCGGCGCCGTTGGCCTTTACGTGCCGGCCGGCAGCACGCCCTTGCCCTCGACCGCCATCATGCTCGCGGAGCCCGCGCGGATTGCGGGGTGCCGGTTGCGCGTCCTCTGCACGCCTCCCCAGAAGGACGGGCGCGCGGATCCGGCCGTGCTGTACGTAGCCCGGCGCTGCGGCGTGCATCGCGTATTCAAGTTGGGCGGCGCGCAGGCGATTGCCGCACTCGCATTCGGCACTGAGACCGTGCCGCGCGTGCACAAGGTTTTCGGCCCCGGCAATGCCTGGGTCACCGCGGCCAAGCAGCTGCTGGCGGCGGAAGCCGATGGCGTCGCCTGCGACCTGCCGGCCGGACCCTCGGAGGTGCTCGTCATCGCAGACGAATCGGCCACGCCGGAGTTCGTGGCCGCGGATCTCCTGGCACAGGCCGAGCACAGCGCCGAAGCGGAAGTGATCCTGGTCGCCACCTCGCGCGAGCTGATCGAACAGATCAATTGGCACCTGCTGCGGCGGGCGGAAGGGCAGAGACGGCGCGCGGCGATCTGCGGGTCGCTGCGTCATGCACGGGCGATATGGGTGCCGGACCTCGCGACCGCGATCGACATCGCGAACCGCTATGCGCCCGAACACCTGATCCTCGCGACGCGTGACCCCGAGCACTGGCTCACACGAGTGACGGCCGCGGGTTCGGTGTTCCTGGGCCACTGGACACCCGAGGTGCTCGGCGACTATTGCAGCGGCGCCAATCACGTCCTGCCGACCTACGGCTATGCGCGCTGCGCCGGCGGCCTGTCACTGGCCGACTTCACGCGCCGCATGACGGTGCAGCAGGCAACGCGCGATGGACTCGCGCAGCTCGGTCCCGTTGCCGAGCGCCTGGCGACGCTCGAGGGTCTCGACGCTCACGCCGATGCGGTCCGGGTCCGGCTGCGTGCCGCACGGGCGGTGGCCTCATGAGCGACGTGCTCGCGCTGGCGCGTCCCGAGATCCGTGCTCTCAGGCCCTACATGCACGCTGCCTGGGACCCGGCCTGTGTGCGCCTGCATGCGAATGAAAACCCCTGGACCGACGAGTCGGAAGGGGAGGAGCTCCGGCTGAACCGATACCCGGAACCGCAGCCGAAGGCGCTCAACGCCGCGCTCGCCACGTACTGCGGCGTGTCGCCCGATCGCCTGCTCGCCTGCCGCGGCAGCGACGAGGCGATCGACCTCCTGGTCCGGGCCTTCTGCTGCGCCGGCCGCGACCGCGTGATGATCTGCCCTCCAACCTTCGCGATGTACGGCTTTGCCGCGGCCGTGCAGGGCGCGGCCGTCGATGAGGTGCCGCTGGCCGACGACTTCGGCCTCGACGCAGAGGCGGTCCTCCGCGCGTGGACGCCGGACGTCAAAATCGTCTTCCTGTGCTCGCCTAACAATCCCACGGGAAACGCGCTCGAGGCCGGGTCGCTCCAACGCGTGCTCGAAGGGCTCTCGGGGCGGTCGCTCGTCGTCGTGGACGAGGCCTATATCGAGTTTGCCGACGATCCTGGCGTCGTCGGCATGGTGTCGCATCCGCATCTCGTCGTAGTGCGGACACTCTCGAAAGCGCACGGTCTCGCGGGCGCGCGTTGCGGCGCCGTGCTGGCCGCGCCCGAGGTCATTGACCTGCTGGCGCGCATCATCGCCCCGTATGCGCTGCCGGCGCCAAGCATCGCGGCCGCCCTCACGGCGCTTGCGCCCAAACGGCTGACCCGCATGCATCAGCGTGTGCGGCAGCTGCGTGGCGAGCGCGAGCGCCTGCGCGAAGCGTTCGCGCAGCTCTCGCAGGTGCGGCGCATCTGGCCGAGTGAAGCCAACTTCCTGCTCGTGCGTTTCGACGACGCGGCGCGCGCCCTGGGCGCCGCCCTGGCGTCGGGCCTGTTGGTGCGCGACTTCTCCAGGCGGCCGCGCCTCGAGGGGTGCCTCCGCATCACCGTGGGTACGCCCGCCGAGAACGACCGGCTGATCGCCTGTCTGGAGGCTGCATGACGGCCCCGCAGCCGACGCTGTTCATCGATCGTGACGGGACGCTGATCGAGGAACCGCCTGACAACCAGGTTGATTCTTTCGAGAAACTACGTTTCATGCCGGGGGTGATTCCCGCGCTGATGCGGCTGCGTGACTCCGGCTATCGATTCGTCATGGTCACCAATCAGGACGGATTGGGAACACTGACCTTTCCGCAAGAGAGTTTCCGGGGTCCGCACGGCTTGCTGCTGCAGATTCTGCAGTCGCAGGGGGTACCGTTCGATGACGCGCTCGTCTGTCCGCACCGCGAGCGCGACGGCTGCGCCTGCCGCAAGCCCGGCACCGCGCTCGTGGACGCCTACAGCCAGCACAAGCCATTCCAGCGCGAGCGCAGTGCCGTCATCGGCGATTGCACGACCGATCTGGAACTCGCGGCGCGCCTCGGCATCCGCGGATTTCTCCTCGTCACGAGCGATCCCGGTGCATGGGAAGCGCTTGCGAACGAGCTCACGGAGCGTCGTCCGCGCCGCGCGCGGGCCGACCGATCCACGCGCGAGACCCAAGTCGAGGCCAATGTCGACCTCGACCGCGACGGGCCGGTCACGATTGAGACCGGAGTCGGTATCTTCGACCACATGCTGGAGCAGGTGGCGCTGCACGGCGGCTTCTCGCTGACGCTTCGCTGCCAGGGCGACCTTCATGTCGATGAGCACCACACGGTCGAGGACTGCGCGCTCGTGCTCGGACAGGCACTGCGCGAGGCTCTCGGCGACCGGCGCGGCATCGGGCGCTATGGTTTCGTGCTGCCAATGGACGAGGCGCGGGCGAGCGTCGTGCTTGACCTCTCGGGCCGGCCCTACGCGCAGTTCGACGGCAGGTTCGAGCGCGAGCGTGTCGGCGGCCTGCCGACGGAGCTGGTGCCGCACTTCTTCCGGTCGCTGGGCGATGCGCTCGGTGCCGCAATCCACGTCGAGATTCGCGGCGAGAACACCCACCACATGATCGAAGCCTGCTTCAAGGGACTCGGCCGCGCGCTCCGACAGGCAGTCCGGATCGAGAGCGCGAGCATGCCGAGCAGCAAGGGATCACTGTGAAGCGCGCGGTAATCGTCGCCAACGGTGGCGCGAACGTCGCCTCGCTCCGGTTCGCGCTCGGGCGGATCGGCGTCGAGCCCGAGGTCAGCGCTAATCCGCGCGTAATTCGTGCAGCGACGCACGTATTCCTGCCCGGCGTCGGGGCCGCGCAGGACGCCATGCGGCGCCTGGCCGCGGCCGGGCTGTGGGACGTCATTCCGAGGCTGACTCAACCGGTGCTCGGCATCTGCCTCGGTATGCAGCTCCTGTACGCCTGGAGCGAGGAGCAGGAAACGGCCTGTCTCGGCGTGTTCCCCGGCTTGGTGCGCCGGCTCGAGCGCGCTCCGGGTGTTGCCGTGCCGCACATCGGTTGGAACCGGCTGCGGACAGTGCGTGCGCACTCGCTGATCGAGGGCATCGAGCCCGGTGAGTTCGCCTACTTCGTGCACGGATTCGCGGCTGCGCGCGGACCGGAGACGCTTGCCGTCTGTGAGCACGGGGCCGAGTTCGCGGCAGTAGTGAGTCGTGAGAATTTCCACGGCGCGCAGTTTCACCCGGAGCGCTCGGCCAAGGCCGGCGCCCGACTGCTCGCCAATTTCATGGCGCTGAACGGATGGAACTGATTCCCGCGATCGACCTAAGGAACGGCCAGGTCGTGGGCCTGCGGCAGGGCGACTTCAGCGCCGAAACGCGCTATGCGGTGACGCCTGTCGAACTTGCGCGCCAGTACCGCGTGGCGGGCGCGCGGCATGTGCACGTCGTCGATCTCGAGGCCGCGCGACGCGGCAAGATCAGCGATGGGGAATGGTTGCGCGCGCTCGCGGCCAGCTCGTCGTTGAGGATCCAGATCGGCGGCGGCGTCCGGCGCGCAGCCGGCATTTCGCTCTTCCTCGATGCCGGCGCCGAACGCGTGGTCATCGGCAGCATCGCAGTCCATTCTCCCACGCGACTCGCGGAGTGGCTCCGCCGGTTCGGGAGGGACCGCATCGTCGCCGCACTCGACGTGCGGATTGGTGTAGATGGCAGCCCATGGCTCGCGAGTCATGCCTGGAAGCGAACGACGAGGATCACACTCTGGCGGGCCATGACCCGGCTGCAAAAGTTCGGACTGAAGCACGCGATCTGCACCGACATCCGGCGTGACGGCCTGCTCGCCGGACCGAACGTGCCGCTCTATGCCGAATGCGTGCGCCGGTTCCCGATGATCGCCTGGCAGGCCTCGGGCGGCTTGCGTGATGTCGCGGACCTGCGCGCGCTCGCTGCGACCGGAATCGACGCGGCCATCAGCGGCAGGGCGTTACTCGAGCAACGCATCCCGCTCAAGGAACTTTCGCCATTCTCGCCCGCCGCATAATTCCCTGCCTCGACGTCCGGGACGGCCAGGTGGTCAAGGGAGTCCGGTTCCGGGACCACCAGGTGGCCGGCGACATCGTCGAGCTTGCGCGGCGCTATTGCGAGGAGGGCGCGGACGAGCTGGTGTTGTACGACATCACGGCGAGCCCCGAGGGCCGGGGCCTCAACCGTGACTGGATCAGCCGTGTTGCCCAGCTCATTAACATCCCGTTCTGCGTCGCCGGCGGTATTCGTGGCGTGGACGATGCGGAGGAGACGCTCGCCTGCGGCGCGGAGAAAATCTCGGTGAACTCCCCGGCGCTGGAGCGGCCGGAGTTGATTTCGGAACTCGCGGAGCGCTTCGGCAGCCAATGCGTCGTCGTCGGCATCGACAGCCGTGAGAACGGCCCCGGCTCCTGGCACGTGCACCAGTACACGGGCGACGTCAGTCGCACTCGAGATACCGGCCGCGACACGCTCGCATGGATCCGGGAGGTCCAGGAGCGCGGCGCCGGCGAGATCGTTCTCAACTGCATGGATTGCGACGGTGTCCGGCGGGGCTATGACCTGCGCCAGCTGACGGCTGCGCGCGCGGAGTGCGGCGTACCGCTCATCGCCTCGGGCGGGGCCGCCTTGGCGGAACATTTCCTGGACGTTTTTGACGCGGTCGGTGTCGATGGCGCGCTCGCAGCCGGAGCTTTCCACGACGGCAGCCTGCGCATTCCCGAGCTGAAGCGCGCCTTGCAGGCTTTCGGAATCGAGGTGCGGCTGTGACGCCGACCGACGTCGCCGGGCTCGCCTGGGATAAGGAGCGAGGCCTCCTGCCGGCCGTCGTGCAGCATGCACGCAGCGGCGCCATCCTCATGCTCGGCTACATGAACCGCCACTCGCTCGAGGCGACGCTGGCGACCGGACGCGTGACCTTCTGGAGCCGGAGCCGGCAGCGTCTGTGGACCAAAGGTGAGACCTCCGGCAATCAGCTTCTCGCGATCCGGGTCAGTGCGGACTGCGACGGGGACTGCCTGCTGGTGCAGGCGCTGCCGGCCGGGCCCGTTTGCCATTCCGGTACGGCGACCTGCTTTCCCGCCGCGCAGTCGAGCGACGGAGAGGCGCTCGCCTTTTTCGGCGAACTCGAACGCGTCGTCGCAGATCGATTCGTGACGCGACCGGCAGGCAGCTACACGGCGAGTCTCCAGGCAGCGGGCCCATCCCGCATGGCACAGAAAGTCGGGGAGGAGGCACTCGAGTTCGCGCTCGCTGCCGTCGGCAGCGACAATCCGCGCGTGCTGGCCGAAGCCGCGGATCTCCTCTATCACGTGACCGTCCTGCTCCAGCAACGCGGCCTCGCGCTGGCCGACGTGGCCCATGAACTGGAACTTCGGCATGCAAACGGTCGCTGATGCCGGGTCGACGGATCGGAACCTGGAGCGGTTGACCCGCGCGGGCCGCGTGGTGGTCAAGGTCGGCTCTTCGCTTCTCGTCGACGAACCGAGCGGCGAGTTGAATGCAGCTTGGCTCGAGGCTCTGGTCGACGATATCGCGCGACTCCGCCGACGAGGCCAGGAGGCCTTGATCGTCTCGTCGGGTGCCATTGCGCTCGGTCGCCGCCGCCTCGGACTGCCCGAAGGGCGCCTCAAACTCAAGCACAGCCAGGCAGCGGCCGCAGTCGGGCAGATCGAACTGGCGGCGGCCTACCGCGCCGGCTTTGCGTGCGTTGGCTCCGTCGCCGCGCAGGTCCTGCTCACGCTCGAAGACACCGAGCGACGAGGCCGCTATCTGAATGCCCGCGACACGATCGAGACACTGCTCGCGCAAGGTGCCGTGCCGGTCATCAACGAGAATGACACTGTCGCAACTGCCGAGATCCGCTACGGCGACAATGACTGCCTGGCCGCTCGCGTCGCCCAGTTGGCAGGAGCAGAGTGCCTCGTGCTCCTCTCCGATGTGGACGCGCTCTATGACGCCGACCCGCGCGAATGCGCGGATGCCCGCCCCATTGCCGAAGTCGTGCGCATCACGCCGGACCTGCAAGCGGCTGCCGGCCGCACGCAGAGCGCCTACGGCACAGGCGGGATGATCACGAAGCTGGCGGCTGCCCGGATTGCGACCGCAGCCGGCTGCAGCATGGTGATTGCGAGCGGCCGTGTCGCGCGCCCGATCGCGGCGATCGAGGCGGGATCGCGTTGCACCTGGTTCCCGTCGTCGGCGAATGCGGTGACCATGCGCAAGCGCTGGATCGCGGCACACCTGCGCCTGCGTGGGGCGTATTGCGTCGACGCAGGCGCGATCACTGCATTGCTGGCGCGCAAGAGCTTGCTGCCGTCCGGTGCCGTCGACGTGAGCGGCACGTTCGAACGCGGCGACGCCGTCGCAGTGCTCGACCCGACCGGTCGCGAAGTGGCGCGCGGGCTGACAGCGTACGCGTCCGCCGACGCCACGCGCTTGCTCGGCTGTCGAAGCGACGAAATCGAGGCGATTCTGGGCTTTCGCGGGCGCGAGGAGCTGATCCATTGCGACGACCTGGTGCTTTCGGCCGACCTGGAGCCGGCCCCATGAACGATTCGGCTCTCCGCGCCGAGCTGCGCGAGATGGGGCGCGCCGCGCGCATTGCCGTGCGCCGGCTGGCCGCGCTGCGGCGAGCGGAAAAGGATTTCGCGCTCGGCGCCATGGGCAGCTGGCTCGCGGCCGCTCGCGAGTCGGTCCTTTCCGCCAATGCCGAAGATGTCGCCGCGGCCGAGAGTGCAGGCGCGAACCCGGCCGCGATCGACCGGCTGCGCTTGGACGACCGGCGCTTCGACCACCTGTTGATGTCGCTCACGGCGATCCAGCAGTTGCCCGACCCGGTCGGTGAAGTCGTTTCCGAGCGGCGCCGCCCCAATGGACTCATCATCCAGCGGCGGCGCGTGCCCATCGGCGTGATCGCGGTGATCTACGAGAGCCGGCCGAACGTCACCGTGGATGCCGCGGCCCTCTGCCTTAAGTCCGGCAACGCCGTGATCCTGCGCGGCGGCTCGGAGGCCATTCAGACGAACCGCATCATTCACATCTGCCTGGCGAGCGCCCTCGGCGACGCCGGCCTGCCAATTGAAGCCGTGCAGCTCGTGTCGACCGTGGATCGCGAGGCGGTTGGGCAGCTGCTGAGCGGCCTCGACGGGGCAATCGATATCGTAATTCCCCGTGGCGGTCCTGATCTCGTGGAGCGAGTAAGCCGCGAGGCGAGGGTGCCGGTGCTCGGCCACCTCCAGGGCAATTGCCACGTTTACGTCGATGCGCGCGCGGACTCTGCGAAGGCAGAGGCGATCGTGATCAACTCCAAGTTGCGCCGTACCGGCGTCTGTGGGGCCGCAGAAACCGTCTTGATCGATCGCGACGCGCCGGAGAAGCTGGCGCAGTCCGTGATCAAGCGGCTGCTGGACCGGGATTGCGAAGTGCGCGGCGATGTCGGCGTGAGACGACTGGATCCGCGTGTCGCCCCGGCCACGGAGCACGACTGGCGGACTGAGTATCTTGCGCCCATCATTGCCGCAGCCCGCGTCCGTGGGGTCGCTGGAGCCATTGAGCACATCGCAAAATACGGTTCTGGACATACGGAGTCGATCGTCACGGAGGATTCGGCCGCAGCCGAACGATTCCTCACCGAGGTGGACTCGGCGATCGTGCTGCACAATGCCTCGACGCAGTTCGCGGACGGGGGCGAGTTCGGCATGGGCGGAGAGATCGGAATTTCGACGGGGCGGTTGCACGCCCGCGGGCCAGTGGGGCTCGAAGAGCTGACGACCTACAAGTACGTGGTCAAAGGCAACGGGCAGACGCGCGGCTAGGATGCGACGCTCATTTCCTGATGCGCAGAGGAGAGCCAAACGGGCAAGAATCTCGTGACAAGCGGCTTGTCAATCCGCCCGGAGTGACAATCAACTTGTCAGAGAATTCAGTTCAGGCAACCGCCCGGCAGTGCTAACAAGTTACTTTATGATCAATCGGCTTTTTGATACAGCTCCGCCGCCTTCCTCGCCGACGTCACAATGCCCTTGATCATCGCGGAGCTGAACCCGCGGTGCTCCATCTCGTTGAGACCGGCGATCGTGCAGCCGCGTGGCGTCGTAACACGATCGATCTCGGGCTCAGGATGCGAGCCGTCGCGGATCAGGAGCCCGGCCGCGCCGCGCGCGGTCTGCGCCGCCATCAGGAGCGCCTCGTCGGGATGAAAGCCGATTTCGATCCCGCCCTGGGACGCGGCCCGAATCGAGCGCAGGAAGAACGCCACGCCGCAGGCGCAGAGCGCGGTTGCAGCCTCCGTCATGGATTCGTCGATTACGAGCGTCGCGCCGACCGATTCGAACAGCGTGCGCGCTCGCTCGAGGGCGTCGCGATGGGCGGTCGCCGAAGCAAGGCAGGTCATGGACTGGCCGATCGCGATTGCCGTGTTCGGAATTGCCCGCACGACCGGAATATCAGAGCCGACCTGGGACTGGATCTGGCGCAGCGGGGCGCCGGTGACTACGGAGATGAGCGTGTGGCGCTTCGGATCGAGTGCGCCGCGTATCTCCGCCATCAGCTCATCGAGCTGGCTCGGTTGGACCGCGACGATCACCTGCCGCGCGTTCGCGATGGCAGTGCGATTGTCGGTCGTCGTGCCGAAGCCCGCGGTGGCGAGCTCCGCGAGCTTGTCCGCGTGCCGGCGCGTCAATGTGATGTCGCCGGCGGCGATGCGCGCGTTCGACACCAGCCCACGCGCAAGCGCCTGGCCGACGTTGCCGGCACCGAGAATCGCAATGGGACCGACTGTCTGATCCGTCACCATCCGCTCCTTAACACGTTACCGCGCCTTCGGCTGCGCTGCCGACCAGCTGGCGGTATTTCGCCAGCACGCCCCCCACGTCGTTCGCGGGCGGTGCCTTCCACAGCTTGCGGCGCGTCGCGAGCTCGCCCTCGGAAATCTCGAGTCGCGCTTCGCGCGCCTTCGCATCAATGGTGATCCGGTCGCCGTCGCGCACGAGCGCGATCGGCCCACCCACCGCCGCTTCCGGCGTGACGTGGCCGACCACGAAGCCATGGCTGCCGCCAGAGAATCGGCCATCTGTAATCAGTGCGACTGAATCACCGAGGCCGCGGCCCATGATCGCGGAGGTCGGAGACAGCATCTCGCGCATGCCCGGTCCGCCCTTCGGGCCCTCGTAACGAATTACGATCACGTCGCCGCGCCGGATGGCGCCGTCCAGAATCGCCTGCAGGCAATTCTCCTCGGACTCGAACACGCGCGCGGTTCCCGTGAAGCTCAAGCCTTCCTTGCCGGTGAGCTTCGCAACCGCGCCGGTTGGGGCGAGGTTGCCGTAGAGCACGACGAGATGGCTGTCCGCCTTGATCGGCTGATCGAAGTGGCGCACCACGGACTGCCCGTCCGGATAGGTGGCGACCTCCGCCAGATTCTCTGCGACGGTGCGGCCGGTGACCGTCATGCAATCGCCGTGCAACAGGTCCGCGTCGAGCAGCATCCGAAGCAGCGGCGTCAGCCCGCCGATCGCGACCAGCTCGGACATCAGGTGTCTGCCGCTCGGCTTGAGGTCGGCAAGCACGGGCACGCGCGACCCGATCAACGTAAAGTCGTCGAGCGTGAGCGGCACGCGCGCCGCGCGCGCCATGGCGAGCAGGTGCAGCACGGCGTTGGTCGAGCCGCCAAGCGCGATGATGGTGGTGATCGCATTCTCGAAAGCCTCGCGCGTCAGAATCGCCGAGGGGCGAGTGTCTTGCTCCAGCAGCCGCATCACGGCGGCGCCGGCCTGCCGGCAGTCTTCTCGCTTGGCTTCCGACACGGCCTCCTGCGCCGAACTGTTCGGCAGGCTCATGCCGAGCGCCTCGATGGCGCAGGCCATTGTGTTTGCCGTGTACATCCCGCCGCAGGAACCCGCACCCGGAATCGCGGTGCGCTCGATTTCGGCGAGGGCGGCATCGTCGATCGCCCCGCTCGCGCGGCGGCCGACCGCCTCGAACACCGAGACGATGTCGCGTCCCTGGATGCCAGGCTGGATCGTGCCGCCGTAGACGAACACGGAAGGCCGGTCGAGACGCGCAAGCGCCATCAGGCAGCCCGGCATGTTCTTATCGCAGCCCCCAATGGCCACGAGGCCGTCGAAGCCTTGGGCGCCGGCCACCGTCTCGATCGAGTCGGCGATGACCTCACGGGAGACCAGCGAGTAGCGCATGCCCGGCGTGCCCATTGAGATGCCGTCCGAGACCGTGATCGTGTTGAACAGCACGTCGCGGCCTCCGCCGGCCCGCACGCCAAGTCGAGCGGCATCCGCCAGCTCGTTTATGTGCATATTACAGGGCGTTATCAGGCTCCAGGTCGACGCGATCCCGACCTGGGGGCGCATGAAATCCGCGTCCTCGAACCCAACGGCGCGCAGCATGGACCGGTTCGGCGCGCGCTCGCTGCCGTCGACGACGAGTCTGGAGTGGCGGCGAACGGGGAAGCGAGGCATGTCATGATCCTACCGGGTTGACAGCCGCCCGCAACTTTGCCCAAGATGAGCCCATGCGCGTGGACGTTCGATTCGGCTTCTTTTTCTTCGCGAGCACACGGAGGCGTGGGCCGGCGGTGTAGTTGCGCACAGCGTCAGATGCAATACCCGAGACCCCGCACCGGATACCCGCTGCGGGGTTTTTGTTTGCCTCATGAACGAGGAGGGGGCATGGCGAGCGACCTTGGTGATATCCGACGACGGATCGATGCAATCGACGAGCAGATCCAGGCGCTGATCGATGACCGCGCGCGGCTTGCGCACGAAGTCGGCGCGAGCAAGCAGGCGAGCGCCACGGTCGATTTCTACCGGCCCGAACGGGAGGCGGAGGTGCTCCGCAACGTCCTGGCGCGCAATCGCGGCCCGCTTCGCGACGAAGAGATGCTGCGGCTCTTTCGCGAGATCATGTCTGCCTGCCTCGCGCAGCAGGACCCGCTCAATGTCGCCTTCCTGGGGCCCGACGGCACCTTCACGCATGCGGCCGTTACGCGACATTTCGGCCATTCGGTGCGTGCCCTGCCATTCCCGACCGTGGACGACGTGTTTCGAGAAGTCGAGTCGGGCAATGCGGACTTCGGCGTCGTGCCGATTGAGAACTCGACCGAAGGCACCGTGCGCCACACACTCGACATGTTCCTGTCCTCGCCTCTCAAGATCTGCGGCGAGGTCGAGATGACGATTCGGCATCAACTGATCGGGCGCATGCGCGCGCTGGCCGACGTGCGGCGCGTCTGCGCGCACGAGCAGGCGCTTGCCCAGTGCCGGGCGACACTCAAGCGCCTGCTGTCCGGTATCGAGCTGATCGCGGTCGTGAGCAATGCCGAAGGAGCGCGCCGCGCGCGCGACGAGTCGGGCACAGCGGCGATCGCGAGCGAGGTCGCGGCGCAAATCTACGGGCTCGAAACGATCGTCGCCGAGATCGAAGACCGGCCGGACAACCGGACGCGGTTTCACGTGGTGGGCCAGAAGCTGCTGGCGCCGTCCGGCCGCGACAAGACGACCATCCTGATGTCGGTCGCCGATACCGATTCGCCCGGGGCGCTTTACCGCCTGCTCGAGCCGCTCGCGCGGCACGGCATCAGCATGACCCGCATCGAGTCGCGGCCCTCGGGGCAACGCAAGTGGCATTACGTCTTCTTCGCGGATTTGGAAGGGCATGCCGAGGAGCCGCGGCTTGGTGCTGCTTTGGCGGAGCTCGCAGGCAAGGCCTCGCTGTTCAAGGTACTGGGAGCCTATCCCTGCAGCATGGGCGACCATATTTGACTTGCACGCGCGACCTGTGGTGTATTGGCCCGAATGCGGCCCAACAGCTCGCTGCTGATTCTCGTCCTCGTAAACCTCATTACTGGAGGTACGGGGTAGTTTGAGCTAGCGGTCCATAACCGAACTCACCACTGAACCCCGCACCGGTCAAGCCGCTGCGGGGTTTTTCGTTTTCTGCCCAGGGAGAAATGCGATGAAGCTTTATGTCGAAGACGATGCGGATCCCAAAGCCCTCGACGGCCGAATTGCCATCATCGGCTACGGCAGCCAGGGGCGCGCGCATGCCCAGAACCTGCGCGACAGCGGTTACAGCGTAACCGTTGGCCTGCGACCCGATGGCAAGTCCGCGGCGCGCGCGCGCGCCGACGGCTTCGACGTTCGTACGCCGGCGGACGCGGCGCAGAGTGCACCGCTGGTCGCGATCCTGACGCCGGACATGACGCACCCGGCGGTATTCCGCGAGATCGAGCCGGTGCTCTCGGCGAGAACGGCGCTTCTCTTCGCGCACGGGTTCAGCATTCACTACGGCCGCGTCAAGCCGGATGCGACGCTCGACGTCGTGCTGGTTGCGCCGAAGAGCCCGGGCGACCTCGTGCGCCGCCAGTACCAGGCCGGGCAGGGCGTCCCCTGTTTGATGGCTGTCGCGCAGGATGCCACCGGCCGCGCCAAGGCACGCACGCTCGCCTACGCCCACGCGATCGGCGGCACGAGGAGCGGCGTGCTCGAGACGACGTTCGCGGAGGAGACCGAGACGGATCTCTTCGGCGAGCAGGCCGTGCTCTGCGGCGGCGCCACCGAGCTCGTCGTCAAGGGCTACGAGACTCTGGTTGATGCGGGCTACCAGCCCGAGGTCGCCTACTTCGAGTGCCTGCACGAACTGAAGCTGATCGTCGACCTGCTTTACGAGGGCGGACTCGCCAAGATGCACCAGTTCGTGAGCGAGACGGCCAAGTACGGCGATCTCACGCGAGGACCACGCATCGTCGACGATCATGTGAAGCTTTCCATGCAGGAGATCCTCGCGGAAATCCGCTCCGGCCAGTTCGCACGCGAGTGGGTCGAGGAGAACGAGCGCGGACTGCCGCGCTACCGCGAGCTGATGCAGCGCGACCTCGAGCACCCGATCGAGCGCGTCGGCAAGAAGCTCCGCGAGCGCATGAACTGGCTCAAGCGGTCGGCCGCGGCCTGAGCTTGGATCACGAGGCAGGAATCGCGATGAAAGGCGCCGACATCTTGCTCCGTGCTTTGCGCGAGAAAGGCGTCGACACCGTGTTCGGCTACCCGGGCGGCGCGATCATGCCCGTCTACGACGCGCTCCTCGGCTCCGGTATCCGGCACGTGCTGGTGCGCCACGAACAGGCGGCGGCGTTCGCCGCTGACGGTTATGCGCGCGTTTCAAGCCGGCCGGGCGTGTGTATGGCGACCTACGGGCCGGGCGCCACCAACCTGATCACCGGCATCGCCAATGCCTACCTCGATTCCGTGCCGATGATCGCGATCACGGGCCAGGTCGCGACACCGCTCATGGGAACCGACGCCTTCCAGGAAGTCGACATCTTCGGCATGACGCTGCCGGTCGTGAAGCACAGCTACATCGCGCGCCACGTCGAGGATCTGCCCCGCATCGTGAACGAGGCCTGGCAGATTGCGACCACCGGCCGGCCGGGGCCGGTGTTGATCGACCTGCCGAAGAACATCGCGGCCGGTGAGGCGGCGGTGCAGACGCCGTCTTCATGGCACGGCGCACCTGCAAGTTCGCTCGACCACACAGCGCTCGGCCAGGCTGCGGCGCTCATGGCCACCGCCCAACGACCGATTCTCTATGCTGGCGGCGGTATCGGCATCGGCCGGGCGCTCAAGACCTTTCGACAATTCGTGCTCGCGACCGGCGTCCCGGTCGTGAGCACTCTCAAGGGACTCGGCTCGGTGCCGACCGATCATCCGCTCTTCCTCGGCATGATGGGCATGCACGGCACGCGCGCGGCGAATCTTGCGGTGCAGGCGTCAGATCTACTGATCGTCATCGGCGCGCGCTTCGACGACCGCGCGACCGGAAAGCTCGACGGATTCGCGCCGAACGCGCGCGTCATTCATCTCGATATCGATCCGGCGGAGATCGGCAAGCTCCGCCGCGCGGATGTCGGAATCTCGGGCGAATTGGCCGCCGCACTTGAGTCGCTGCAAATGACCACGGCCATTTCCGCCTGGCGGCGGCACTGCCTCGGCCTCAAGGCGCGGAACGCCTGGCGGTACGACGCGCCGGGCAATGGCATCTATGTCCCGGAGCTGCTGCGCAGATTGTCCTCCGAAGCCGACGGCGAGCTGACGCTCACCTGCGACGTCGGCCAGCACCAGATGTGGGTCGCGCAGCATTGTCTGATCCGGAGCCCCGAGCGCCACCTGACGAGCGGCGGCCTCGGAGCCATGGGATACGGCCTCCCGGCTGCCATGGGCGCCTGTCTCGCCGATCCTTCACGGCGCGCGGTCGCGGTCACCGGCGACGGCTCCATTATGATCAACATCCAGGAACTGGCGACGGTCAAGCGCTATGGCCTCCCAGTCAAAATTCTGCTGATCGACAACCAGGCGCTCGGCATGGTGCGCCAGTGGCAGGAGCTCTTCTTCGAGCGCCGTTTCAGCGAGGTCGATCTCTCGGACAATCCGGACTTCGTGCAGGTCGCCCGCTCGTTTGGCATCGAAGGGCTCTGCGTCGAGTCGCGTGACCAGGTCGGCGAGGCCATCGACGCCTTGCTGCATCATCCGGGCGCATTGCTCGTGCACTGCCGCATCGATCCGGCCGAGAACGTCTGGCCGCTCGTGCCGCCCGGTCACACCAATGCCACGATGCTGGAAGGTACCACGCCATGAAACGGACCATCGAATTGCGGCTCGCGCGCGTCGAGGGTGCTGTCGTGCGGACACTCGGCCTCATCGAGCGGCGCGGATTTTCGGTCACCGCGATCACGATGCGTGGCGACGCAGCCCCGGAGTCGCTGGTGCTTCGCCTCGAAGTGACCTCCGAAGGCCGGCCATTCGACGTGCTGCTGCGTCAGATCCTGCGGCTCATCGACGTGCGCGCCGCGCTCCTCGTCGAAGCGCAGCACGGAGACGCCCGGGCGGCATGCTGAACGCGGTTGCAGTGGCGGGGCCCGCCGTCACGCCGGCCGACGTCGAAGCGGCGGCGGCGCGCATCCATGGGCATGTCGTCGAGACGCCCTGTCTTCGGGCACTCCATCTATCCGCACTGACCGGTGCGGACGTTCACGTCAAGTTCGAGAACCTCCAGCGAACGGCTTCGTTCAAGGAGCGTGGCGCGCTCAATTTCCTGCTGCAGCTGGATGCGAGCCAGCGCCGCGGCGGCGTAATCACCGTGTCCGCCGGCAATCACGGCCAGGCGGTCGCCTGTCACGCGCAGCGGCTCGGGCTCCCGGCGATGGTGGTGATGCCCATCACGACGCCGTACGTGAAAGTACACCAGACGAAGGCACACGGCCCCGAAGTCGTGCTGCACGGCGAGACGCTCGACGCCGCCTCGGAGCGCGCCTGGCAGCTTGCCACGGAACGCGGCCTCAGGTTCGTGCACCCCTTCGACGACCCCGACGTGATCGCGGGACAGGGTACGGTCGCCCTGGAAATGCTGGCGGCACGGCCCGCCATTGATACGCTCATCGTGCCGATCGGCGGCGGCGGACTCGCGGCTGGTATGGCGGTGGCTGCCAAATCGCTGAAGCCGGACGTAACCGTCATCGGCGTGCAGTCGACCAGTTATCCGTCCATGTGGTCGCTGCTCCGGGGCAAGCCGGCGGCCTGCAACGGCTCGACGATCGCCGAGGGCATCGCGGTCAAGGCGGCCGGCCAGCTCACACACCAGCTGGTCCGGGACTGGGTGGACGAGGTCGTGCTCGTCGATGAATGTCAGCTGGAAACCGCCATCACGCTCTTCCTGAACGCCGAGAAGACCGTGGCCGAGGGTGCCGGTGCCGCCGGACTTGCCGCCGTGCTCGCGGATCCCGAGCGCTTCAGCGGACGTTCAATCGGGCTCGTGCTTTCCGGCGGCAATATCGACCCGAATCTGCTCGCCTCGGTGATCGTGCGCGACCTGGTGCGCCAGAAGCGGATCGTCGGACTTCGTTTGACGATGCCGGACCGGCCCGGATTTCTGGCGCGGATCAGCCAGGCGATTGCGGATCTCGGCGCCAACGTGCTGCAAGTGGATCACCGCCGGCTGTCCGTCGCCTTGCCGGCGCGCTCTGCGACGCTCGAGCTGACATTCGAGGCGCGAGATGCGCAGCACGGCGAGGAGGTCGTGGCGGCTCTCACCGACGCCGGATTCGAGCCGGAGATTTTGCCACCTTGAGCCGTGCCCCATAGCGGGCAGCTATATCCTTAGTCCACGCCATTCGCCGTAACATCACCAGTTCGCCAGCTGAGGAGGGCACTCGTTGAGACGCCGGGTGAGAAGAATTCAGGACGCCGATTTGGCGGCCGCGCTCCACCAGGGGCTCGAGCAGGGTGCGTTCTCCGTGATCGACGCGCTGCGCGTCCTCGATGGTCTCTCGCAAGAAGCTCTCGCCCGACGCTCCGGTGTCACCCGAAATGTGGTCAAGATGGTTGAGGCCGGCGTCACGAATCCCACGCTCAGCACACTCGAAAAGATTGCGGGAAGCTTTGGCCTGCGCGTCGCGTTCGTCAGCGAGCGCCAGCCGATTCAGCTCTTCGATGCAGAGGCCTGGTCGACGGATCGGCCCGGCAACGCGAGGCGGCTTCGATTTCTCCCGTTGCCGGGAGCGTGGGGGAGTCAGACCGCGCGCGGGGTGATTCGGCCGAGCATGCCAAGCTCGGCTACGCGCTTCAGAGCCTGGCCTGATGCCGGCGCTTGCGATCGACGATATCGGCTTGATTGCCGAGGCGTTCCCCGCGGACGAGCGGATCGTCCTGATCGGAGAGCGCGCGGTTGAGTTCTGGGTTTCGGTACTCGGCATCCGCAACGAGTCCTCCCGATTTCTCGAGTCCACCATCCGGGGTGAGGCATTCCGCTTTCTGGGGCCGCCTCGGGTGGCCATGGCCCTGGAGCAGACACTCGGCGGTTTGGTGCGAATCGCCCTCGTCGAGGATGAGTCGAGCCAGGTCACGGCGCTGGTGGCAGGCAGTTCGGAAGGCCGGAAGTGGGCCGCCCAGTTTCAAAGCGGCTTGTGTGGATTCCCACACGAGCTGCTGGAGGAGGTCCGAAAGTCCGCGATGCCGGTGATCGTCGCCCCCGGCAGGCAGCTGCGACTCTTCGCGCTGCACCCGGTTCACTGCTTGCGGGAGCAGCTCGAGGAGACCTACGGTTACCCGCTTGGCCGGCGACACGAGCCGAATGGCGAATGTCTCCTCGTGCACGTGGACCTTGCGATCGAGGCCTGCCGGCGCATCACGCGGCGGCACATCGACGAGGGCGATGTTCCGGCAGCGATGCGGATCATCGAGGCCCTGCACCGGATTTCGGTAAGCCCGGCGGCGCTGCGTGCGCGGCTCTCGGATGGCGTGCAGGTCGAGAGCGCGATGGTGGACTCTGATGCGTTTCCGAAGGAATTTCGGCGCCGGCGGCTGCGGTACTTACGCCGAATTCACCAGCGCAAGATCCACGTCTACCGTCGCCGCTTCAGCCATTTGATGCCATGCGCGACCGCCCAGTCGTAGGCCTCATCGGCTGGCGCGGCATGGTGGGATCGGTACTCCTCGGGCGCATGCGCGAGGAGCGCGACTTCGACAGCATCGAGCCGCGGTTCTTCTCGACGACGCAGGCCGGTGCGCCCGCGCCAGACATCGGAAGGCCCGCGCCGCCTATCGCGGACGCCCACGATGTGACGGCCCTGAGGCGGGCCGATGTCCTCATATCCTGCCAGGGCGGCGACTACACGGCCGCCATGCATCCGCAGCTTCGCGAGGCAGGCTGGCAGGGCTACTGGATCGACGCGGCCTCGACGCTCCGCATGCACCCCGATGCCGTCATCGTGCTGGATCCAGTGAACCGGCCCGTCATCGATGCGGCGATCGTGCGCGGCATCCGGGACTTCATCGGCGGCAACTGCACCGTGAGCCTCCTCCTGATGGCGCTCGCGGGCCTCTTCCGGGCGGGGCTCGTGGAGTGGGTTTCGACGATGACCTATCAGGCGGCCTCGGGCGCCGGCGCTCGACAGATGCGCGAGCTCGTGGAGCAAATGGGCGCGGCGCACGAGGCCGCGACGTCGCATTTGAGGGACCCGGCCTCGGCCATCCTCGACATCGATGGCAGCGTCATCGACGCGATGCGCGGTGCTGGATTTCCGACGAACGCCATCGGCGCACCGCTCGCCGGCAGCCTCCTGCCCTGGATCGACCAGGATCTCGGCAGCGGCCAGAGTCGGGAGGAGTGGAAGGGCATGAAGGAGGGCAACAAGATCCTGGGCAATGAATACCATGCCATCCCAATCGACGGGCTCTGCGTGCGCATCGGCGCCATGCGTTGCCACAGTCAGGCGCTGACCGTAAAGCTGAAGGAGGACGTGTCGCTCGCCGAGATCGAGAGTCTGCTCACTGAAGCGCACCCCTGGGTGCGCGTCGTCCCCAATACGCGCGAGGCAACGCTCCGGGAGCTGACGCCGGCCGTAGTGAGTGGTGGTCTGACCGTGCCGATCGGGCGTTTGAGGAAAATGGCGTTCGGAGCGGAGTATCTAACGGCTTTCACTGTCGGCGACCAGCTTCTTTGGGGGGCGGCGGAGCCGCTGCGGCGTACACTGCGAATCCTGCTCGACGGGGGTGTCGCGATTCGAACATGAAAGTGCTCGTCATCGGCAGTGGTCTCTTGGGCCTGGTTTCCGCGTATGCCCTGAGCCGCCGCGGTCACGCCGTCATGGTGCTGGATCGCCAGGCTGGCCCTGGCCGTGAGTGCAGCTTCGCGAATGGTGCCCCGGGAATTGGGCTCGGTGCCCGTGCCGAGAATCCACGAGCGCATCTAGCTCATTGATATTCAAGGATTTCCGTTCAGCGCTCCCGCGACGTACATTAGTATGTGTACGACTGGCGGAAAATCCCCCCTGAATCGTCCCCGTATCTTATGAGGCAGCTTGCCTAGCAGCCGGGCCGCCTGCTACTGAGCACCAAAAGCCTGATCACCGATTCCTTCCTCGCCTGCCGGGCCCGGCTCGCGCGGATCGTCTCTGAAGGTGGCATCCATTAAGGATGTTGCCGCGGAAGGCGAGGCCCGATCCAGACGGATTTCACTCGTTGGAATTCTGGCGGTCGTGACGTTTATTCCGGTCGAGGAGGCCAGGAAGGTGACCGCCAACGCAGTGCGTGGTGAGTTCACGCCTCAGGCAGCGGTTGCAGAGCTGCTGAGAGGGACGGGGCTTCAACCGCGTGTTCAGGCAGACGGCGCGCTTATGTGGACGCGAATCGAAATTCCATGGAGCAGGGGGAGACCATGAGGAAGCGCGGACTGATTGCAAGCAACATCGCCGTATTGGCTGGAAGTAACAGCATCGATGCTAGAGCGGATCAGGATTCTGGAGTATCGAGCTGATGGTCGCGCGGAGCTATGGGCCGTGCCTACGGGATTGGCTTGAGGATGCGGCGGTGGAATTCGAGGCGGCACGATATGTCGGATGAACTCAAAACCCTGCCTGCGCATGCCGAGAAGCCCTTCTGGAAAGTCGCCGGGCTCATCGCGAGTTCGTGGATCGCCAGGATGCCGAGGCAGGCGACGGAGTCAGGTATCAACTTCAATTCGGCGTCCGGCTGCCGACCGTGGCCGTAAGTCGGTTCATCGAAGAAATTGGGACACCACGGTATTACCCGGCGTTACGCCAACGCGGCCGGCCGGATTACGAACAGCAGATCCTTCGCCTCCACCTGCATCCCCGCGCGCGCCAGCACCTCGACAATCTCGCCCTCGACCTCGGCGCGCACGGTCGTCTCCATTTTCATCGCCTCGAGCGTCGCGAGCGACTCCCCGCGCGCGACTTTACGACCAACTGTCGCGCCCGCGGTGACGATCATACCGGGCATTGGGGCGCCCACGTGGCGGGGATCACTGGAATCGGCCTTCCTCCGCGGCGGCGTCTTCGGCGCGTGGCTGCGGTCAGGGATCCGCAGCGTACGCGGCTGGCCGTTAAGCTCGAAGAACACCGTGCGCGTGCCGTCTTCGTACAGTTCGCTGATCGCCACGAGCCGCACGATCAGCGTCTTGCCCCGCTCGAGGTCGACGCTGATTTCCTGACCCGACTCGAGGCCATAGAAGAAGATGCCACTCGGCAATACGCTGACGTCGCCGTAGCGCGCACGATGCTCCGCGTACTCGCTGAACACCCGTGGGTACATGAGGTAGGACGCGAGCTCGTAGTCCGTAACATGCCGGCCGCAGCGCTTCTCGGCAGCCAAACGCTCGGCACCCAGGTCGGCGGCGGGCAGCGCCGCGCCGGGCCTGACGGTGAGCGGCATCGCGGCTTTCAGCACCTTGCGCTGAAGCTCGGCCGGAAAGCCGCCATGCGGCTGGCCGAGATCGCCGCGAAAAAACTGCACGATGGACTCCGGGAATGCGATTTCGACCGCGGGATTCAGCACGTCTGCCCGCGAGAGCCCGCTCGTCACCATCAGGAGCGCAAGATCCCCGACGGACTTGGAAGTCGGCGTCACCTTGATGATGTCGCCCAGCAGGTCGTTGACTTCGGCATAAGCGCGCGCGACCTCCGACCAGCGATGGTCGTCGATGCCGAGCGATCGCGCCTGTTCGCGCAGGTTGGTGTACTGGCCGCCCGGCATGCCGTGCACGTAGACTTCGGAGGTCCCGGCGCGCGTGTCGCTCTCGAACGCACCATACACCCTCCGCACCTGTTCCCAGTAGGCTGATACCGCGCGCAACTTCTCCGCATCGACGCCGCTTTCGCGAGGGCCAAAGCGCAACGCTTCGACGATTGAGCCGAGGCTCGGCTGGGAGGTGAGGCCGCTCAGCGCATCCATGGCGCCATCAACTGCCTCGGCTCCGGCATCGACTGCCGCCAGTACGCTTGCGGCGCCGATACCGCTGGTATCGTGCGTGTGGAAATGAATCGGGAGCCCGATTTCCTGCTTGAGCGTCCGAACGAGCAGCTCAGCGGCCCGCGGCTTGCAAAGCCCGGCCATGTCCTTGATGCCGAGGATGTGTGCGCCAGCGCGCTCGAGCGACCGGGCAAGGCTGATGTAGTACTTGAGGTCATACTTGGACCGGCTGGGATTGAGGATGTCACCCGTGTAGCAGAGGGCGGCCTCGCACAGCTTGCCGCTCGCGCCGACGGCGTCGATGGCGACCCGCATGTTCTCAACCCAGTTGAGCGAGTCAAACACTCGAAACAGGTCGATACCCGCCTGCGCCGCCTGGCGCACGAAGTACTGTACGACGTTGTCCGGATAGTTCGAGTAGCCGACCGCGTTCGCCGAGCGAAGCAGCATCTGCAGCAGGATGTTGGGAATCCTGTCCCGCAGGGCCGCGAGCCGCTCCCAAGGGTCCTCCTTGAGGAAGCGCAGCGCCACGTCGAACGTCGCGCCGCCCCAGCATTCGAGCGAAAAAAGCTCTGGCAGCAGCCGTGCGTAGGCGGGCGCCACCGCGGCCAGGTCAGTCGTGCGAATCCGTGTTGCCAGCAGCGACTGGTGTGCATCGCGCATGCTGGTGTCGGTGAGCAGCACCCGCGACTGCTGGCGCATCCACGCGGCAAAACCCTCCGGTCCAAGCTCCTCCAGCTTCTGCCGCGTGCCGGGAGGCGGCGCGTCCGGCAGCACGCGCGGCGCGCGCGGCAGCGTCAACTTCAGCGGCCGCGGCCGGCCCTTGAGCTCTTCATTGCCGTTGACGATGCGCTCGGCGATGAATGCGAGCAGTCGCGTTGCCCGGTCGCGGCGCCGAGGAAAATGGAATAGTTCCGGCGCCTCGTCGATGATCCGTGTCGTGTAGTCGCCGGCTACGAAGCGAGGATGCAGGACGACCTGGTCCAGAAACCGCAGGTTCGTCATGATGCCGCGCACACGGAATTCCCACAGCGCCCGATGCATGCGCGCGACGCACTCTTCCGGCGTCGGCGCCCAGGTCGTGACCTTGACAAGCAGGGAGTCGTAGGACCGTGTGATCGTGGCGCCCGCATAGATCGTGCCGGCGTCCAGACGCACGCCAAAGCCGGCCGGGCTGCGATAGGCAGTGATGCGCCCGTAATCCGGCACGAAGTGGTTCTCCGGATCTTCGGAGGTCACGCGACATTGAATTGCATGTCCCTCCATGCGGATTTCGTGCTGGCACGGTAAGCCGCTCTCCGGCGTGCCGATGCGCGCCCCATCCGCGATCCGAAGCTGGGCCTGGACGAGGTCGATCCCGGTGACGGCCTCGGTCACGGTGTGCTCGACCTGAATGCGCGGATTGACCTCTATGAAGTAGAACTCGCCGCTTTCGGCATCCTGCAGGAATTCGACGGTACCGGCGTTGACATAGCTTGCGGCCCGGCCGATCCGGAGCGCCGCATCGCAGAGCGCCAAGCGTTCGGTATTCGACAGGAATACGGCCGGCGCCCGCTCGACGACTTTCTGGTTGCGCCGCTGCACCGTGCAGTCGCGCTCGAACAGGTGCACGAGCCCACCGTGCGCGTCGCCCAGGATCTGCACCTCGACGTGACGCGCGCGACGCACGAGTTTCTCGAGGTACATCTCGTCATTGCCAAAAGCGGTCGCAGCCTCACGCCGTGCAGCAGGCAACAGCTCGACCAGTTGTGAGCCGCTTTCGATGATACGCATGCCCCGGCCGCCACCGCCCCAGCTCGCCTTGAGCATAACGGGATAGCCGATCGCGGCGGCGAGTCGTATCGCCTCGTCCGGGTCCTGCGGCAGGGGACCGGTCGCGGGCATGACCGGCACGCCCGCCTGAATCGCAAGTGCCCGCGCCTCGACCTTGTTGCCCAGCCGCCGCATGGTCTCGGCGGCCGGCCCCACGAAAATGAGACCTGAAGCGACTACCTGCTCAGCAAACTCCGGGTTCTCGGCAAGGAAACCATAGCCCGGATGAATTGCATCGACTTTGGCTTCGCAGGCAATACGCAGCACATCCTCGATATCGAGGTAGGCATCGATTGGTCCCTTGCCGTCGCCGACCAGATAGCTCTCGTCGGCTTTCATCCGGTGCAGGGAAAAGCGGTCTTCGCGCGAATGAATCGCGATGGTGCGCAGCCCGAGCTCACTTGCGGCCCGCATCACGCGAATCGCGATTTCGCCGCGGTTCGCAATCAGCAAGCTCTTGATACGATTCATTTTTTAATAGGTTGAGAGCCCGAGCTGATTGGCGATTCCGCGGGCCGCCTCGCGGCCTTCGAATACGGCGGTCACCACGAGATCCGCGCCACGCACCAAGTCGCCGCCGGCGAAAATGCCGGGATTCGTCGTCTGATACGGCGTCACCACCGCACTGTTCACGTGCACGCGCCGATTGTCGTTCACGGCCACGTTCAGCTCGTTCAGCCACGGCGGCGGATCGGGCGTGAACCCGAAGGCGATGACCACGGCGTCCGCGGGAAACACCTGATCGGTCCCCGCGATCGTTTCCGTCGCCGCCCTGCCGCGCGCACCGCGCGCGCTCGCGACCCGGGTATTGAGAATGCGGACACACTCTACCTGATCCCGACCGAGGATCTCGACGGGCTGCGCATTGAACACGAACCGCACGCCTTCCTCGCGGCTGCTCTGAAAGTCGCGGCGTGAGCCTGGCATGTGAATCTCATCGCGGCGATAGGTGCAGGTGACGCTCGCCGCGCCCTGCCGGAGCGCGGTCCGGTTGCAGTCCATCGCGGTATCGCCGCCCCCCAGCACGACGACGTGCTTATCCCGCAGGTCCATGTACTCGCCGGGGTCCTTCTCGAGACCGAGCAGGCGGTTGATGTTGGAAACCAGATAGGGCAGGGCAAAGTGCACACCCGGCAGCTCCTCGCCCGGGAAGCCGCCGCGCACGGGCCGATCGGCGCCCAGGCCGAGGAACACGGCGTCGAACTCCTTCAACAGTGTGCTGGCCGGGACGTCTCGGCCGATCTCCGTTCCGAGCACGAACTCGACGCCCATGCCTTCCAGCAGCTCGCGCCGCCGCTCGACGACGTCCTTTTCGAGCTTGAACGGCGGGATCCCGAATGTCAGGAGTCCGCCGATCCGAGGCCGCCTCTCGAACACGACGGGCGTGACGCCATGCCGCGCGAGCACGTCCGCGCAGGCGAGGCCCGCCGGGCCGGCGCCGACGACGGCGACGCGCTTGCCGGTCGGCCGGACGTGAGAGAGATCCGGCCGCCAGCCGCGCTTCAGCGCCTCGTCGGTGATGTACTTCTCGATCGCACCGATGCTGACGGCGCCGTGGCCGTCGTTCAGCGTGCAGGCGCCCTCGCACAGTCGGTCCTGCGGGCAGATGCGGCCGCAGATCTCGGGCAGCGAGTTGGTGCGGTGCGAAAGCTCCGCCGCCTCGAACAGCCGCCCCTGCTCGATCAGCTTGAGCCAGCCCGGAATGTAGTTGTGGACCGGGCACTTCCATTCGCAGTACGGGTTGCCGCAATCGAGGCAGCGGCTCGCCTGTTCCGCAGTGCCCGGCGCGTCGTAGGCCGCGTAGATCTCGCCCTAGGAGCGCAGCCGTTGCTCCACCGGCAGCTTGTCCGGATCCTGTCGCGGAATCTCCAGGAACCGGAGGGGCCGTTCGATCATGCCGCGCGCCTCAGGCTCTCGATCAGCGAGTCGACCGAGGCCGCCTTTGGCTTCACCAGCCAGAACTTGCCCATGAAGCTGCGGAAGTCGTTCAGGATCTGCTCGCCCCAGACGCTCCCGGTTTCGGCCACGTGCCGGCCGATGAGCGTGCGCAGGTGCTGGAGGTGCGACTCCATCCCCTCGGGCGCGACACGCACGATGTCGCCCAGCTCGTGGTTGTAGCGGTCGACGAAGTCGCGTTCGAGATCGAGCACGTAGGCGAATCCGCCGGTGAAGCCGGCACCGAAGTTGAGGCCGGTGCGACCGAGCACGCGGACGGCGCCGCCTGTCATGTACTCGCAGCAATGGTCGCCCGTGCCCTCGATGACGGCGACCGCGCCGGAATTGCGCACGGCAAAACGCTTGCCGGCCTGGCCTGCCGCGTAAAGTTCTCCGCCTGTCGCGCCGTACAGGCAGGTATTGCCGATGATGACGGCATCGCGCGCGACGAAACGGGACTCCCGCGGCGGCCGGATGACGATCTTGCCGCCCGCCATGCCCTTGCCGACGTAGTCGTTGGCGTCCCCTTCGAGATGCAGGTGCAGGCCGCCGGCGTTCCAGACACCGAAGCTCTGGCCGGCGGAGCCCTGAAAATGCGCCTCGATCGGAGCGTCGGACATGCCCGTGTTACCCCAGCGACGGGCTATTTCGCCGGATACGCGCGCGCCGATCGAGCGGTCGTAGTTCGCGATGCCGTACGCGAGACTTCCTCCGAGCCGGCCCTTGATCGCGGGCTGCATGTCTCGGAGCATCCGCTCGGCGAGACCCTCCTTGTCATCGCTCGCATTCCGTTCACCGAGACCGCACTGCACCTGGCCGGGCGCGATACTGGCGGTCGAGACGATGAGCGCAAGGTCGAGACCCATCTGCCGCGGCGTTCGGCCGGGCGCAATCCTCAGATACTCCGTGTGCCCGACCAGCTCGTCCATGTGGCGCACGCCGAGGGTGGCCATCAACTCGCGACATTCTTCGGCCACGAACGGGAAGTAGTTCATGACCATCTCCGGCTGGCCGAGGAAATGCTTCGAGCGCAACACATCGTTCTGGGTCGCGACGCCGGTTGAGCAGTTGTTGAGATGGCAGATACGCAGATACTTGCAGCCGAGCGCGATGATGGGCGCGGTGCCGAAGCCGAAGCTCTCGGCGCCGAGGATCGTGGCCTTGATGACGTCGAGGCCGGTCTTCAGCCCGCCGTCGGCCTGAAGACGCACCCGGTGGCGCAGATCGTTGGCGCGGAGCGCTTGGTGAGTTTCCGGAAGTCCCAGCTCCCAGGGAGAGCCTGCGTATTTCACGGAGCTCAACGGACTCGCGCCTGTGCCGCCGTCGTAGCCGGCAATCGTGATCAGGTCTGCGCCCGCCTTCGCGACGCCCGCGGCGACCGTGCCGACGCCGGGTTCGGCGACGAGCTTGACGGAGACGAGCGCCTGCGGGTTGATCTGCTTGAGGTCGAAGATGAGCTGAGCGAGATCCTCGATTGAGTAGATGTCGTGGTGTGGCGGCGGCGAGATGAGGCCGACGCCCGGACGCGCGTAGCGCAGCCGCGCGATCAGCTCGTTGACCTTGTGGCCCGGGAGCTGGCCGCCTTCGCCCGGCTTCGCGCCCTGGGCGATCTTGATCTGCAGCACCTCGGCGTTGATGAGGTACTCGGGCGTCACGCCGAAGCGCCCGGAGGCGACTTGCTTGATCTTCGAGTTCGATTCGCTCCGATAGCGCGCCGGGTCTTCGCCTCCCTCGCCGGAATTGGAGCGGCCGCCGAGGCGGTTCATGGCGATCGCGAGTGTTGCGTGTGCTTCCGGCGACAGCGCACCCAGCGACATGCCGGCGCCGTCGAAGCGCCTGAGGATCGCATCGGCCGGCTCGACTTCCGCAAGATCGACCGACGGCAACTGCGGCTCGAGTAGCAGCAGATCCCGCAGGCACGTGGGGCGGCGCTCATTGACGAGCCGGGCAAAATTCCGGTATTCCTCGACGTCGCCGCTCGCGCAGGCAGCCTGGAGCGCCACGACGACATCCGGGTTGTACATGTGAAACTCGCCGCCGTGCACGTAGCGGAGGAGCCCGCCCGGATCGAGCGGTTCGTTCGGGTCCCAGGCGCGGGCAGCCAGCGCCTTCGCATCGGCATCGAGCGCCTCAAAGCCTGCGCCCCCGATGCGGCTTGGCGTGCCGGGAAAGCAGAGTGACACGACCTCGGAATCGAGGCCGATGATCTCGAAGAGGGCCGCGCCGCGATAACTCGCTATGGTGGCGATCCCCAACTTCGACATGATCTTGAGCAGGCCCTTGATGATCCCGCGCCGGTAGCTGCGGCCGAACTCCATGCGTGCGGCCGGTTTCAGCTTCAGCTCGCCGTGCCGGAGCATGGCGGCCAGCGTCTGGTAGGCCATGTAGGGGTACACGGCCGTCGCGCCGAAGCCGATCAGGCAGGCGAAGTGGTGCGGATCGCGCGCCGTCCCGGTCTCGACGATCAGGTTGCAGCCGGCACGCAAGCCTGCGCCGATGAGGTGATGGTGCACCGCGCCGGTCGCGAGCAGCGCGTGCACCGGAATCTGCCCCTGCTTCAGGTAGCGGTCGGAGAAAAGGAGGATGAGTTTTCCCTCCCGCACGGCAGCCTCGGCCTCGCGGCAGATCCGGAGCAATGCCTCCTGCAGCGTCTCGCCCGCGCCGCCGTCGCGTGGCGTGTACTGAAGGTCGATGAACGCGTGCGTGAGGCCGAGCTCCGGCCCGACGAGCTGGCGGAGCTTCCGTTGCGAGAGCACCGGTGAGTTGAGCACGACCTGCCGCGCCTGCTCCGGCGCCGGCGCGAAGACGTTGCCTTCCGGGCCGATCTGCGTCTGCAGCGACATCACGAGCGATTCGCGCAGCGGATCGATCGGGGGATTCGTCACCTGTGCGAACTGCTGGCGGAAGTAGTCGTACAGCGGGCGAACCGTTGCCGAAAGCACCGCGATCGGCGTGTCATCGCCCATGGACCCGACGGCCTCGCTTTCATCCTCCGCGAGCACGCGGATGATCTCCTCGCGCTCCTCCATCGTGATGCCGAACTGCTTGCGGTACCGGGCGAGCGTCGTCGCGTCGAATGGCTCCGCCGCAAGTCGCGGGTCGATGAGGTCGGTCTCCAGATGGCGCAGGTGCTTCTTGAGCCAGGCCTTGTACGGATGGCGTCGTTTCAGGAGTTCGTCGATCTGGCCGCTCTCGAGTAGCTGGCCGGTCGCCAGGTCGAGCGCGAGCATCTGCCCCGGGCCGAGGCGACCCTTGCGGACGACGTCCTGCGGCGCACAGTCCCAGACGCCGATCTCCGACGCGATCGTGAGGTGGCGGTTGACAGTGATCACGTACCGCGCCGGGCGCAGGCCATTCCGGTCGAGCGTGCAGGCGGCGTAGCGGCCGTCAGTCACGACGATGCCGGCCGGGCCGTCCCAGGGCTCCATGTGATTCGAATAGAACTCGTAGAAGGCGCGCACGTCCGGGTCGATCGAATCGACCGCCTGCCAGGCCGGTGGAATCAGGATCCACATGGCGTGCAGGAGGTCGAGCCCGCCCATCAGTAGCAGCTCGAGCATGTTGTCGAACGATTGCGAATCGGAGCCCGTCAGGCTCACGAGCGGCCGGATGTCCGTGAGGTCCGGCAGGAGCGGGGATCTCAGGATTGGCGCGCGCGCCTTGGCCCAGGCCCGGTTGCCCTGAATGGTATTGATCTCGCCGTTGTGTGCGAGGTAGCGGTAAGGATGCGCGAGCCGCCACTGGGGCAGGGTGTTGGTGGAAAAGCGCTGGTGGAAGATCGCGACCGAAGCCGCGAGCCGCGGGTCGCGAAGATCCGGGTAGAACTGCGCGAGGTGCTGCGGCAGCACCATCCCCTTGTAGACAAGTGTCGAGGCGGAGAGACTCGGGACGTAGAAAGCGGGAGCTGCCGTTTCGAGCGCTTTTTCGGCCCGCCGACGCGCGAGGAAGAGTCGGCGGTTAAAGCTCGCTTCGTCGAAGTCCTCGCGGCCGTTCACGAAGACCTGCTCGATGGCGGGGAATGTCTTCAGCGCTTCCTGGCCACAGGCCCGCGGATCGACCGGCACCTTGCGCCAGCCGGCGACCTCGAGACCCTCGCGCGCGAGCTGGGACAAAAGCTTTGCGCGCGCACGTGCGGCGCAAGGCTCCTGGGGATCGAGGAACACGCAGCCGACCGCGAACCGGGGCGCGACTGCGATGCCGGCCTCGGCGGCGAGTTCCTGCAGGAACCCGGTTGGACTCTTCAGCAGCAGCCCGCATCCGTCGCCCGATTTTCCGTCGGCTGCGACCGCGCCCCGGTGCGTCAGCCGGACGAGCGAGGAAATAGCCGTGCGCACGAGCCAGTGGCTCGGCTGATCGTCGAGATTCGCGATCAGGCCGAAGCCGCAGGCGTCGTGCTCGTGATCGGGGCTGTAGAGCCCGCGATTACAAGGTCTTGAGGAGCGCAATGACTACCTGGTCATCTCCGAGGTTGCTGCCGCGGACGAGGTAACCCGCGTCTTTGGCAGTGGTGGTGGTGAAAGTCGCCGACGCGGTCCAGCCGTTGGCGAAGCCGTAGTTCAAGGTCGCGCGATAGTCCTCGTAGCCGAACAGGGAGTCATTGTCGGTTCCCGCGAGTTGAGCAGCCGTGCTTGCGCCGTCATAGGTCTGTTGGCCGGCGTGAAGGACGAGCGAGAGAGAGGCCGGGAGCGGGATCGTCAGCGTCATGTCGAGGTAGCGGCTGCCCTCGCTATCCTCCACGCCGAAAAGGTCTCCCAGGGAGTAGGAATACTTGAGGCCGAGCCACTTCCAGCCGACGGCCGCATAGGCCTCATCGGAGTGCGGCTTGACGGTGCCTGCAGGCAGCGCCGGCTAGGAACCCGGGTACTGGTACCGCAGGTAGCCGACATCGCCGGTGATGCCGCTCGACTCCCAGGTCTTGCGGAAGCCCGCGTAGAAGTCTGCCTCGAGGCTCGCGCTCGCCTCGGGAATCACGTCCGCGACCCAGTTCACGTTCGAGAGCCAGGCGCCCGCATAGACGCCGCTCGCGTGCGAATAGTCGAAACCGCCCTGCAGCGCGGGGCGCTGGTTGGTCTGCGTCAGGCCGCGGAAGACGTACTGCGAGACGACGCCGACGTTGGCGGAGAATGCGTGCGGCTCCGTGGCCACCTCGTCCGCATGAGCGGGGGCGGCTGCGAATGCGATGGTGAGTGCCGCCGGGGCAATCGTCCAGTTCTTTCCGTTCATCGTATCCTCACGCTTCAAGTGCACTCTCGCCGTGCGTCGTGATGTCGAGGCCTTCGCGCTCTTTCTCTTCGGTGACCCGAAGCTTCGTCACCAGCTTCACGATCCAGAGGGCCGCCAGGGAGACCAGCGCCGTCCAGGCGACCACGAAGCCGACGGCCTTCGTCTGGATGAGCAACTGCCGCCAGACGCCCGGATAGCCGACCGTGACCGTCGCCCAGTCGGTGACGAGGCCCGGCCCGCCGAGGTCCGGTGAATTGAAGACTCCCGTGAGGAGCGCGCCCGCAATGCCGCCGACGGCGTGAATGCCGAAGACATCGAGCGAGTCGTCGGCTTTCAGCAGGCGCTTCAAGCCCGTCACGCCCCAGAAGCAGACGAGTCCCGCAGCGATCCCGATCACGAAGGCGCCTGCGATGCCGACGTTGCCCGCGGCCGGCGTGATCGCGACGAGCCCCGCGACGGCGCCCGAGGCCGCGCCCAGCATCGAAGGCTTTCCTTTGACTGCCCATTCCGCGAAGGTCCACGCGAGCACCGCGCAGTCGGTCGCGAGGAAGGTGTTCGCGAAGGCGAGCGCGGCGACGCCGTTCGCCTCGAGCGCCGAGCCGGCATTGAACCCGAACCAGCCGAACCAGAGAAGCGACGCGCCGATCATCGTCAGCGTCAGGTTGTGAGGCGCCATCGGCTCCCGGCCGAGGCCGACGCGCTTGCCGAGTACATAGGCTCCGACAAGCCCCGCGACACCCGCGTTGATGTGCACGACCGTACCGCCCGCGAAGTCGAGCACGCCCCACTGCCACAGGAGGCCGGCCGAGGAGTTCGCCGCCGCAGCCACTTCGGCCGTCGTGTAGGCGTCGGGGCCCGCCCAGAACCAGACCATGTGCGCGATCGGGCAGTAGGCGAATGTGAACCAGAGCGTCAGGAAGAGCAGCACCGCCCCGAAACGCGCGCGCTCGACGAGCGAGCCCAGGATGAGGCAACCAGTGATCGCCGCGAAAGTCGCCTGGAACGCGGCGAAAACCAGCTCATACATCGGTGTCGCCTTGCTGAAGGTCGCTCCGAGCGCGAACGTGCCTGCGGCGTTGTCGAACACGCCGTCGAGGAACAAGCGGTCGAATCCGCCGACGAAGGCATTGCCGGTCGTGAAGGCGAGGCTGTAGCCGTAGATGAACCAGAGCACGGTGATCAGCGAGAAGCCCACGAACACCTGCATCAGGACCGAGAGCACGTTTTTCCCGCGCACCAGACCGCCATAGAAAAGCGCGAGTCCGGGCACCGACATCAGGAGGACGAACGCCGTTGAGGTCAGCATCCAGGCGGTATCGCCCTTGTCTGGAGTGAGGATTTCCATTTCAGAGCGCGGCCTCGTCGAGCTCGCCGGTGCGTATCCGGATCACCTGCCGGAGCTCCGACACGAAGACCTTGCCGTCACCGATCTTGTCGGTACGGGCCGTATCCAGAATCGTCTCGATGACGCGATCCAGAAGGGTATCCGGCACCGCGATTTCGATCTTCACCTTCGGAATGAACTCGACTGCGTACTCGGCGCCGCGGTAGATCTCGGTGTGGCCCCGCTGGCGGCCGAATCCCTTGACGTCGGTGACGGTCATGCCCTGGACGTTCAGCTCGTGGAGCGCCGCCCGAACTTCGTCGAGCTTGAACGGCTTGATGATCGCGGTGATCAGCTTCATGACGTATGAAGCTACGGGGCGAACGGTCAGGCGACAATCAAATCCTTTTGCACGACCGGTGAGAATTCCTCAGGTCTCGGCCGGAACTCGGCCACCAGCCACTGCACGAGCGCGGCGACCTCGGGCCGGTCAGCATCGCGGGGGCGGTAGACCACGAAGTACGAGCCGCCGGACGGCGCCTCCACCGGAAAGATCCGGACCAGCGAGCCGCGGTCGAGCCAGCGCGCACAGAGCGGCTCCGGCACGAGCGCGATGCCGAGGCCCGCCTCGGCCGCGCGTACCACGCCGTGCACCGAGTCCAGCTCGATGAGATGTCGCGGTGCCGTGGTGTCGAGCCCGGCCGCCGCCGCCCATTCGCTCCAGGCGGGAAGCTGGGACTTGTGGGCGATCAGCGCGAACTCATCGAAGACCCGCGGGCCCAGGCGGGCCACCGCCGGGGCATGCTCGCGGGCGCAAACTGCCGTCAGCGTCACCGGAAACAATCGCTCGGCGCGCAGTCCAGCGGGCGGCTGATCCGCCAGCAGCACCGAGACGTCGACCGTTGGCAGGTGAGCCAGCCCCTGCGAGCCTTGCGAATCGAGCTGCAAGTCCACGTTCGGGTGCTCGGCGCAGAAGCTCGCAAGGCGCGGCAGCAAGAGCTCGCTCGCGAAGAACGGCGGCGCCTGAACACGCAGCCTGCGCCGGCTGCGGCGCGCGATCATCGTCAGGCTGCGATCGAGGGCCTCGAGCAGGGGCTCGATCTCCTCCAGAAGCCGCTGACCGGCCGCCGTCAGCTCCACGGAGCGCGTCTTTCGCTCGAAGAGCGGCACGCCGAGGAGGGCCTCGAGTTCTTTGATCTGGTGGCTGACGGCCGAGGGCGTCAGGAAGATCGCGTCGGCGGCCACGCGAAAGCTGCGGCTGCGCGCGGCGACGCAGAAGGCGCGCAGACTCCGCAGTGTCGGTGATCGGGACAGACGCATAAAACCCCGCCCGGCTCCAGCCGCAGCGGGGATTCCCGCGTTCGCTTTAGCCGTATTTCTTTCGCGCCCGCAAGCTGAAGATCAAATCGGCGCGTACCGGGATTACAGGGGCGGAGCGGGGCGCGTGTCAAGGGGAATCATGGTTTCCGGCCGGGCCTCGGCAGGCGCACCGCGACAGGGCAACGATTGCTGGCAACGCACTATCCCGAGGCCTCACGAGGCGAGGCGAGCCCCACCAGGCCGCCAAGCCAATCGCGCAGCAACTCGCGCATGGTCTCGTCCAGCTCGGCGATCGCAAGACTGCCTTTCGGCGTCAACATGACAGGCAACTTGTCAATTCCGCCAGGAATGGCAAATGACTTGTCAGGGAAATCACACGGGACCCCCGACCAGCGCCGGGCGAGGCCGAATCACGCCCGCGCGATCATCCGCGCGATCCCCCTGTTGGCCTGCCGAATCCGCGCCTCATTCTCGACAAGCGCAAACCTCACGATGCCCTCGCCATAGGCGCCGAATCCGATACCCGGGGAGGCGGCCACTTTCGCCTCGGCCAGCAGCTTCTTGGCGAACTCCAGCGACCCCATCGCCCAGAACCGTTCCGGGATCTCCGCCCACACGTACATTGACGCTTGGGGCACAGTGACCGGCCACCCCGCCGCCCTCAATCCCCGCACCAGCACGTCCCGCCGCTTCTGATACTGCGCGCAGATCTCCCGCACGCAGTCCTGCGGCCGGTCGAGCGCCGCGATGGCCGCAACCTGCAATGGCGTGAAAGTGCCGTAGTCGTGATAGCTCTTGATCTTCGCGAGCGCCGCGACCAGCTCGCGCTTGCCCACCATGAACCCGATGCGCCAGCCGGCCATGTTGTAGCTCTTGCTCAAAGTAAAGAACTCGACGGCCACGTCCCGCGCGCCGGGCACCTGCATGATCGAGGGCGCGACATAGCCGTCGAAGCAGATGTCGGCATAGGCGAGGTCGTGCACAACGTAGAAGTCGTGCTCGCGCGCGAGTGCCACCACGCGCTCGAAGAAACCGAGGTCCACGCACTGCGCCGTCGGGTTGCTCGGAAAGCCGATCACAAGCAGCTTGGGCTTCGGCGTCGTCTCCCGCAGTGCCCGCTCGACCTCGGCCAGGAAATCCACCCCGGCGGCATTCGGCACCGAACGCACGTCCGCCCCGGCGATGATGGCCCCATACAAATGTATCGGGTAGCTCGGATTCGGCACGAGCACGGTGTTGCCGCGCTCGAGCGTCGCCAGCAGCAGGTGCGCGAGGCCCTCCTTGGACCCGATCGTCACGATCGCCTCGGTCTCGGGATCGAGCGTCACGCCGAAGCGCCGCGCATACCAGTCGCAGATCGCCCGCCGCAGCCGTGGGATGCCTTTCGAGACGGAATACCCGTGCGTCTTCGGCCGCCGGGCGGTCTCGACGAGCTTTTCGACGATGTGCGCGGGAGTCGGGCCGTCGGGATTGCCCATGCTCAAGTCCACGATGTCCTCGCCACGCCGGCGGGTGGCGGTCTTGAGTTCGCCCATGACCGTGAATACATACGGCGGCAGGCGGGCGATGCGCGGGAAGTTGGTCAGAGGATCAGCTCCTCCCCGGGCGGGCGCAGGTTGTAGTTCGAGCCCATAGCATGCCCGTAGGCGCCGGCATTGGCGATCAGGAGGATGTCGCCTTCCACCGACCGCGGCAGCAGGCGGTCGTGGCCGAGCACGTCGCCGCTCTCGCAGATGGGGCCGACCACCGTACACAGCAGCTCCGACGGCTGGCCGAGACGCGTCAGATTTACTATCTCGTGATACGCGCCGTAGAGCGCCGGCCGCAGCAGCGAGTTCATGCCGGTCGCGACGCCGAGGTACCGCTTCGTACCTTTGCCCTTGAGTTGCGTGACCCGCGCGAGCAGCACACCAGCCGAGGCGACCAGGAAACGTCCCGGCTCGAGCCACAGCTCGTGACCTGGATGCGTGGCGCGCACGCGCGCGAGCGCCACATCGAGCGCCGCGAGATCGGGCGGCTGCCGGCCGGGCCGGTCCGGCACGCCGAGCCCGCCACCGACATTCAGCACCTTGACTTCAGGGAAATGCAACGCTGCCTGCGCGAGCGTGACCGCGGTGTCCGCCCAGCTCGCGACGTCGAAATGGCCGCTGCCCAGATGCGCATGCAGGCCCACGACCTTAGCGCCCGCCGTCCGTGCGGCATTAGCCAATTCTTCCAGCTCGAGCAGCGGCACGCCGAACTTGGAATGCACGCCTCCCGTGCGCACCTTGGGGTGGTGCCCCTGCCCGCGGCCGGGGTCGATCCGCACGAATATCTCGCGCCCGCGGAACAGATCGCCCCATTGGGCGAGCACGTGGAGATTGTCCACCGTCACGCGGAGCCGCCGGCTGAGCGCCCACTGGTACTCCACGCGCGGCGCGAAATTGGGTGTGAACAGGATCCGGTCTGTCGTGAGTGTCGGCACCGCAAGCAGTAGCCGCTCCACCTCGCCGGGCGACACGCACTCGAACGACAGCCCCGCCGCAGCGATCGCTTGGAGGATCGCGGGATGCGGATTCGCCTTCATCGCGTAGAACACGCGCGACACGGCAGACATGCCTTTCAACAGCCGCGCCTGCGCCGTGACGGTCGCGAGGTCATAGACGTACGCGCAGCGCCGGTCTCCCAGCCGCTCGATGAGTACCTCGCGCGCCGTGCGCCACCAGCTCGTCCGCTCGGTCCCGGTGGAGGAGGGCTCGTTGAGCTGCTCCCAGGTCGGCCCCATGACCGGGTCGTTTAGCACCGCGTCGATCAGGAGCTCGTGGAGCCGCGTCACCAGCCGGTCGGCCTGGTCCTCGTCGACCACGAACGTGAAGTTGAGATCGTTCGCAGCCTGGCTGACGAGATGAACGTGCTGCTCCTCGAACACTTCGAACGCCGCGCCGAGCCGGTGGAGAATCGTGCGGATGTCGCGGCCGAGGAGCGAGAGAGCGGCACATGGCCCGATCACGGTCACACGACAGAATTGTCCGAGGTCTTCGACGAGCATGGCGATCGCGGCCGTGCTGAGCGCATGCGCCTGCGGGTCGAGCGACACCGTGACGTTGGTCTCCGAGGTGGAGATGAGATCCACCGAGATGCCGTGCCGCTTGAACACGGCAAAGGCGTCCGCGAGGAAGCCAACCTCCTGCCACATGCCGGCGGTTTCCATCGAGATGAGCGTGATGCCCTTGCGGAGTGCGATCGCCTTCAGACGGGCACCGGTCGCCTCAGATTGCGGGGCGATCACCGTGCCCGGCACGCCCGGCGACTGCGTCGCATGCAGGTGGATCGGGATTGCGTATTGTCGCGCCGGCCGGATGCAGCGGGGGTGCAGCACGTTGGCGCCGCTCGTCGCGATCTCCTGCGCCTCGTCGTAGTCGAGCGTCTTCAGCAGGCGCGCGCCGGGCACGGCCCGTGGGTTCGCCGACAACATGCCGGGGACATCCGACCAAATTTCGAGCCGTGTCGCCTGAAGTTTCGCCGCGAGGTAGGCGGCCGACGTATCTGAGCCGCCGCGGCCGAGCAGCACCGTCTGGCCGTCGGCCCCGCCCGCGATGAAACCCTGCGTCAGGATCACGCCCGGCAGCGTCGCAAACCGCGCCGACCAGTCCTGATCCGGCCTGCAATCGCAGTTGGCGCTTAGTACCGAAGCCCGCCGGCCCAGCTCGGCGGCGGACTTGAGGAGCATGCGCGCGTCGACGAGCGAGACTGCGATGCCCCGCGTGCGCAGGAACTCGGCGCCGAGCGCGGTGGCTAGCAGCTCGCCCGCGGCCAGTACCCGCGCCCGCACCGGGTCGCTGACCTCGCCGACGAGCGCGATGCCGTCCGCGAGGCGGGCGAGATCCGCCATCTGCTGGTCAAATTCCCGCGGCGGACTGACCTCGAGTGCAGTCGCCAGATCACGGTGGCGCGTGGCCAAGTGCTCTAACGTTGCGCCGTGCGCGTCGACGAGTGCGTCGTCCAGCGGTGCCGTCAGCGCGTCGGTCACGCCTGAAAGCGCCGAGTGCACGACGAGCGCGCGCAGGCCCTCGGCTTCGCGCTCGCGAACGACTTGGACAATGTTGTCCCAGTTGGCGCGCGAGGAAACGCTCGTGCCGCCGAACTTGAGTACGACCCAGGGGAGACTCAAGGCTTGAAATCAGCCCCCTGCGGTCGCTCGACGGCCTTGCGTGCCGCGGCAGCAGGCGCTCGGGCCTCCCGGTGGCGGATGTCGAGCAGGTCTGCAATGACCGCCTCGGTGGTTGGCCAGCGCCCGGCCCCGCGGCCGGAGACGGCGACGCTCGGGCCGTTCAGCGGCGTGACAATGAGCCGGTTCCACTCGCCGGTGACCGTCGCGAGAGGATGATCGGCCTCGAGCGCGCGCAGGCTCACCTCACCGAGCAGGCGCCCCTGATCCAGAACTGCCCGCGAGACGATACGCAGCGCCTGGCCGCTTCGCAGCGCGCGCTGCGCCTGCGCAAGGCTCCCGGCGGTCAAGGGCCGCATGTCAATCGCAACCAGCTCACGCCCGAAGGCGTGGCGGGCGAGAATCTTGAGCTTGCGCGCGGCGTCCGATCCAATGAGATCATCCGCCGGGTTCGCCTCTGCGAAACCCTTGGCCTGCGCTTCCTCGACCGCGTCATCCAGCGGAAGCCCCGTCGCGCAGCGGTCGAGCAGGTAGTTGCAGGTGCCGTTCAGGATTCCTTCGAGGGACCGAATCTCGCCGCGATGTGCGAGGCGGCGGACGGTCTCGATCATGGGGGCGCTACCGCCGACGGCCGCGGAATATTTGAGTACGGCGTCCGAGCGCTCGGCGGCATGCTCGAGCTCCGAGGCGACGTCTGCAATCAGGCGCTTGTTGGCCGAGACAACGCTGACTCCCCGCTCGAGGAAGTGCCGCACGAGCGCCCGCGACGGCTCGAGGCCGGGGAGGGCTTCCACCACGACGTCCGGCGCCAACAGCGTGATGCGCGAGTCCGGCCCGCGGAGGATCTCGTAAGGCACGCCCTCCTGCTCGTGCTTTTGCGGATCGAGGCAGAGGGCGCCGACGACCTGGAATTGACGGGAAAGCGCTCGCAGGCGGCGATACACGCCGAACCCTACGGTCCCGAGGCCGAGCAGCAGCACCGACGTCGGCGGGCGGCTGTGGCCCGGTTCCATCCGGTTGTCGTGCGGCCCGACAAGCGTTTCGTATCGCTGGGTGAGCCCTGCCACTTCGGCCGAAGCACCATGACGCTCGAGGAAGCGCACGGCCTTCGGCTGAATTAGCGGCGAGGCCACCCGAATGGCCGTCTCATAGTCGAGCGTGGCGTAGCGGTGCGCCGGCGCATCGAGCGCCATCGCCGGATCGCAGTCGTAGACCCCGTCCACGTCCTTGATGAGGCGGCAACGCTTGGCCTGGGTGACCGAGGCGAGATAAGCGGCGGTGAGGTCCGAGCCGCCGCGGCCGAGGAGGTGCAGGCGGCCTTGCGCGTCGTGGCCGAAGAATCCCGGGACGACCAGAACGGGCGTCGCGGCCAGAAACTCCTGCAGCTTCGACTGGCCGATGAGTGTCGGCTCGCTGTCGAGGGGCTTGCCCTGCGCCGTCAGGTGAATTTCCCGCGGGTCGACGACCCGTGCCGGGATGCCGGCCCGGTCGAGTGCGATGCCGAGCAGGGCGGCGGCGTTGCGCTCGCCGGTCGCGAGGAGTTCCGCGAGCGCATAGGGCTCCGGGGAGGGGGAAAGCTCGGCGGCCTGGGCGATCAGCCAGTTCGTGGTGCGGCCTACGGCGGAGACGACCACGATGACCCGGTGGCCGCTCCGGTACCAGCCATAGATCTCGTGCACGGCGCTCGGGACGTCACTCCACGACTCGAGCACCGAGCTGCCGAACTTGAGTACGACGATCTCACCGGACATCCCGCCTCCCCTCGGCTAAAGAGGGGGCAGGGGGTCCTGTGGGGTCGCTGCCGGACATGAAAAAACCTGCCCGGCAAAGCCGTGCAGGTCTCCTGCATCCGCTTTAGCCGTATTTCTTACGCGCCCGCAAGCTGGCGTCAAATCGGCGCGTGCGGGCATTACAGCGGTTCCAGGCCGGCCTGTCAACGTACCAACGCGTTAATGCACCAGCACAACCATGCGGCTCCTGGGTCCTCTCCGGGGCTTCCCCGGTCATCACGCAAGGCCTCGGCCGGCGGCGCACTCAACAGGGGTTAATCGTCAGGGAGTCTCGTGTCACGACCGGCCGAGGCACAGACCATTCTCCGCGGGAGCGGAGTCCATACGTCATTAGACGGTTGAGGGCGGGGAATCCACATTCTTTCTGCATTAGAGTGTTCTTGACCGGGAAATGGACCCAGTCCGTCAATTGCGCGCAATACGACACATATTCTTGTTGCATGTAACGGCTGATCGGTTCACGATGTTACATGTAACCAGTCATTGCAGGGGCAATCTGGCAATGCGCGCGAAGGTCGCGGACAGGGTTCGAAAGCATCGCTTGGCCCTCCGGGCGGCCGGCTTGCGGCCGATCCAGATCTGGGTGCCGGATGTTCGATCGCGGGCGTTTTCTGCCAAGGCTCACCGACAGTCGCTCGCCGTCGCGGGAAGCGCCAGCGCTCGCGAGGATCAGTCGTTCATCGATGTGGTTTCCGAAGAGAATGACTCTTGAAGCGCGGTGAGGTTTGGACCGTCGCGGGCGGGTCCGATCATGCGGGCAAGCCTCGGCCCGCCGTGATCGTGCAGGACGACAGATTCGACGCCACGTCGTCGATCACCATTTGTGCCTTCACCACGGATACGACGTCTGCGCCACTTTTCCGACTACCCATCGAACCGAGCGATCGAAACGGCTTGAAAACTCTGTCCCGGTTGATGGTTGACAAGATCACGACCGTGTCGAAGGGCAGGCTCGGGGAACGCTTCGGACGACTGGATGACGAGGATCTCGTGCAGCTCAATCGGGCTATCGTCGTCTTCCTGGGTTTGGCAAGCGCAAGTCGGGCCGATTAGGACGCGACCCGGCCATGCGTGCGTAACAGGCGCGCGGCGACGAATCGCTAATTGCCGCCGCAAACCAGGACGAGCCCGGATTCCTCCTTCAGTCGCTCGAGCGCGGCGTCGCGTTCGGCAGGCGGCAGCGAACAGATCTCGGTGATTCGGCGGGCCACGGCGGCGCGGTCGCGTTCGGCGCGTTCGACTGCGGACATGCAACCGCCCACTGCAATGAGCGCAACCGCGACGAAGTACATTATTGGGCGCATGTCAGGTCTGTTGCCGATGGCGTGAGCGCAATTCCAGATCATCGACGATCCGGCAGGCCGACTCGATGTTCCCGCGAACCCGCTGGAGATCTCCGACATATCTGTCGAGTGCCTCCTCGGCTCGCGCGCGGAGGGTTTGCGAGTGCAGAAGGCCGCGGCGGGCCAGTGCGACGATGTCGTCGCGATCCTGGCTTGAAAAGCGGCCGATCTTGGTCACGGCAAGATCGATGGGTGTGAGTAGGCGAATTTCGAGCACGTCGGAGTTGATTCCTTCAAGCTCGAGCGGCTCCGCATCCTCATAGGCCGATTCGTGCATCAGCGCAAGCGCATCGCTGTACTGTCGGTCGAAATAGAGCAGCTGCGCCGCGCCATCTGCATCCCTGTAGGAGACTTCGAGATTGTCGGGAAGCGCGATTCGTCGTGAAAACGCCGCATCGACATCCTGCGATGCACGTTCGCCGGTATGGAAATGCAACGCGGACCCACCGGCGACAAACATTCGGATGGGCAGTGCGCGTTTCGGCAGTCCATGCAACGACGCTGCGATACGATCGGCGATCGCGCGAAATGCGGCTACGTATTCTGGTCGTGCGCGGTGGTCAAGCTGCATGGCGGAGGCGGGCGTGCCGGGATCGTGCCTGCACGCCCGCGAGGAAACGCGTCGGACGCAGGGGACTGCGCGCGAGCCAGCGGGCGAATACCTGGGGTTCCGAGACGCCGGGGTGAAGCCGTTCGGCGAGCGCCAACAATGACGAGCGGTCACGACCCGGGGCGCCGGCCAGCATGACGGCGACGCCCGCCATGAAAAATCGCGGGCCCATGCTTGTCCAGCAAGCCGGATCGAGATCCCCCAGCGCGGACAGTTCAAGGAGCCTCTGCTCCAGCTCGCGATTGACCTCGGTGGGAAAATGCCCGTCCGGCGTGACTTGCGTTGTCGGTACATTTTCGAAGTTCAGCCGCGATCCCGCGGCCGTCGCAAGCGCATGAAGCGTTGCGAAGTCGCAGGTTTCCCGACGGCGCATGCGGGACAGGGTTTCCTTGCGTAGACCTGCACGGGCAGCCCACGCAGAGTCAGTCAAACCCATGCGGCGAGCGTCCTTAGTCAGTTTCGCAAGCAGACTTGGCAGGGGAGTTGACTTTGTCATCAACAAAAATTTAACCGCTGTTGATTTATAAGTCAACGCCAATATGTTGTATCACAGCGGATCATTCGCCCAAGTGTCCCTTGCACATTAATAAGGGCTCTAATGCCGAAGCGGCAGTCCGTTTGGAGCCTCAAGGGTGACCACCGGATCGAAGCAAGCCTTTCTGGCGGCAATTGAAGCCGCGCACGGCCCTCGGCTGCGCCGCTATTTCTCGGCCCGGCTCCGGAACGCTTCCGCCGACGTGCCGGACCTCATGCAGGAAGTTTTCCTCAGGCTTCTGCGGATGGAGAACCACGAGGCGATCCGCAATCCCCAGGCCTATCTCTTCACGATCGCGCGCCACGTGCTGCACCAGCATTCGCTGCAACAGGCCGAACGGCCGCGCACGGTCGAGATCCACGACGTCATGGCCGAGCTCGACGACCTGCCGAGCGCGGACCCGGCGGCGCAGGTGGAATGCGAGAAGCGCTTCGAAGAATTGGGACGCGAACTCGCGAAGGTGTCCCCGAGGGCCTACGCAACGCTCATCCTGCACAGGTGCGACGGCGTGCCGCTCAAGGATATCAGCGAAATGTTCGGCGTCTCCTACACAATGACCAAGCGCTACCTCGCGAAGGCGCTCACGTTCTGCCAGGACTACCTGGATGCGGCGGAACGGGGCGACCGATGAACACGCGCGTATCCCAGGACCGCGTCCGCACCGAGATCCTCGAGCAGGCTTCGACCTGGTTCGTGGAGTTCAGCGAGGGCGATCTCGACGGCGAGGCGCGCGAGCGGTTCATCGATTGGCTGCGTACCTCGCCGGAGCATGTACGGGCATATCTGCAAATCGCGGCGGTCTGGGAAGACGCCGTCCACCTCGACGGCCGCGAGCAGGATCGCGGTGAAATGATCGCGCTGGCGCGCGCCGAGGCGAATGTCGTGGCGCTGGCGGCACGTGGGGCGCGGGCCGAGGAGCTGCAGCCGCATCGGCGGTCCTGGTTCGCCGCGATTGCCGCTTCCGTCGTGCTCGCGGTGTTGGGCGGCGGGTTCGCGTTGTACAACGCCTACGTCGTGCCGAGCTATGCAACGGATATCGGCGAACAGCGCTCAGTACGACTGGACGATGGCTCCATGGTGGAGCTCAACGCACGTTCGAAGATCCGGGTGAAGTTCACGGATGAGGTCCGCGAGGTCGCGCTCCTGGAGGGCCAGGCGATATTCCGCGTCACCAGGGATCCAAATCGAGCCTTTGTCGTCGCGAGCGGGGAGACGCGCGTGCGGGCGGTCGGCACTGTGTTTGACGTCTACCGGACGCAGGCTGCCACGACAGTCACGGTGTTGGAAGGTCAGGTAGTCGTCGAGGCGTCGGTCGGTGTCGGGCCAGAAGAGTCGTACCCGACGTTTGTCGTCGCGGGGCAGCAGCTCCGAGTGAATTTGGCGGCTCCGGCTGAGCCCCAAGCAACAGATGTCTCGGCGGCGACCGCCTGGACCCGTCGCGAGATCGTCTTCCAGCGGTCCTCGCTGACCGAAGTCGTCCAGGAGTTCAACCGCTACAACCCGCGTCAGATGGTCGTGCTCGACGACTCGCTCGCCGCGACGCGGGTGAGTGGCGTGTTTTCGTCCACCGATCCAAAGGCGTTGCTGGCCTTCCTGCGGCAGCTCCCCGATGTCAGTGTCGAAGAGACGGACAGGGAGGTACGAATCTCCCGCAAGTGAAATCTTTCAGTTTTGTGTCCTTTTTGTCTCCGCATTCGCTCTATGCGCGCATGGGCCCATCTCCATCGGAGAGACGGGCATTGACACGCCTCGCACGAGGCTTGGGGGAAATCATGCGCGTCACGTCCATTGCTGCTGCCGTCAGCCTTTGTCTCGTCGGGGTCATCGCCGCCCAGGATGTGAAGGCTATGACCCGAACGCACTCGAATATCCCTGCACAAGGGCTTGGGCCCGCGCTTCAATCTCTCGCGCGAGAGCGCGGGTTTCAGGTCGTCTATCTCTCCGACCAGGTTGAGCCGCTGCGCACCGAGGGGGCGGTGGGCGAGTTCACGGATGCGGAGGCAATCGCGAGGCTGCTGGCGGGGACGGAGCTTACCTACCGCTACCTGGACGACGGGACTGTAAGGAATTTCGTGTTTGTGAGCCATACGATGCACCCGGTAGAAGGAGGGACGTATGGCCAGGAAGAAAGACGGCGCGGGGATTTCCCGCGAGCTGTTGGATCGGCTGATCCAGG
>Ga0187892_10001039_pt1 | contig 67309 bp, 47 predicted proteins | sample MA1701073metaG_FD_139345 | JGI IMG/M metagenome (GOLD analysis project Ga0187892, IMG submission 139345) | Bio-ooze microbial communities from a basaltic lava cave in the Kipuka Kanohina Cave System on the Island of Hawaii, USA - MA170107-3 metaG ... | reverse complement strand
TTGCGCCGCCAAAACGTCATGTCTCTCGCCGAGGCGCGGTGTGCGCAGAGTCATCTTGAGCTATGTACCTGTCCCTGTTCCACTCCGCGTGCTCCGCGGCTCCGCGAGAGATTGTCGGAGCGCGGCCGTCCCCGCCCGCTGTGCCTTTGCTCGAAGCTTGAAGCCTGCCGCTATGGGCACGCGGCTACGCCGGCGCCGTTAAACGCCTGCGTCGTATTGGTGCCGTTGAGCAGTTGAATGAGCCGCAAGAGATCCTGCGTATTGACCGGACTGGCGCCCGTGCTGCGGTTGATGTTGTATCGCGCCAGGTTTGTCGGCAGGTTCGCCGCCCCGTTGTTCAGCGCGATGATCAGCGCCAACAGGTCCTGCGTGTTCGTGAGGGCGTCCATGTTGACGTTGCCCGGCTGCGACTGATATTGCAGCTTCGTGCCGGCCGTCGTCCCGGCGAACGTCAGCGTCGTACACTGCCCCGGCGGAATAGCCCCGCTCAGCGTAATGCTGTACGGCCCCGCGCCGCTGCCGCTCACGCCCGTCACCGTGGGACAACCCGCCGGCGCGCCCGTGCACGCGATCATGACATTGCCGATCGTCGGCGCCGGCGAAGGCGTGCCGCTGAACGTGACGCCGATCGGACTGTAGCTGATTGGGCCTTCCGGCTGAGTGCCGGCCCCACCAATGCCGGCAGTCAGTGCAGTGCTGGTACCGGTGTCGAGCACGTCGACAAACGGTTGTTGTCCAGTCACGAAAGGATTGTCTGCCGGCGGGTTCGCCGACTGGACGCCTACTTGCACCGCCTGCACAAGCGTCACGGTGTAAACGCCCGTCAACACATCGAGAAACACGCCGTAACACGCTGTCCAGTTGTCGGCCGTCCGCACCCGCAACGTCCAGGTACCCGTCTCCGAGAGCGCGAATGCGCTTATCTGCTGCGTCGTTGCTCCGCAGGACACCGCCGTGTTGGTTGCGACTGTACCTGAAGGCCGCACGAGTTCGAGGCGCGCAAACACATCGGGATTGCCGACTACTGACGGGGTTGACCAGTTGACCGTCACGGTGCTCCCAGCCGTGCCGAAGAATGTGTATCCGTCGATCTCGGCGAATGCATCCAGAGAACCAGGCGTGGCCATGTTGGGTGTGATCGGCACACCGATACCTTGTGCCGCCAGCCCCACGCCGAAGGCTCCTGCGCTGTTATTGGCTTCAACAACGATGCGGTAGGTGCCGGATGTCGGCAGGGCTGCATCGACGATGGACAATAGATTACCGTTGGCTGGACCGCTGGTCGCAATGACGCCGCCATCGGGAGACAAGAGCTTGACGGGTCTGGCTGAGGGCGAACCGGTATAAACGACCAACACCACATCACCCGCCGCGCCAAGAAACGTGAAGTTCGCCGTCTGGCACTGCGTGGTGAAACTGCCGGCGGCGGATTGACCGTACGTGATCGCCTGTGGCTGAGTATTGGAGGGGCAGACGCTGAGTGTGTACGCCCCGGTGAGCACATCGAGGAACACACCGTAGCAACTGGTCCAGTTTTCGCCCGTGCGCACACGAACGGTCCACGTGCCCGTCTCGAACAGCGGGATAGCGCTGAGTTGCAGTGAGTTGGCGCCGCAGCCTGCCGTAGTGCTGGCGGCAATCGTCCCGGACGGGCGGACCAAATCCAGTCTCGCATGGACGTCGGGGTTGCCCGCGACGGATGGCGCCGACCAGTTGACGCTCACGGCCGTGCCAGCCGTTCCAGTGAATGTATGTCCGTCCACTTCGGCCAACGTGGTCAGCAGACCTGCCGTCGGCACATTAATCGTTATAGGAACACCAATCGCTTGGGCAGTGACACTCATGCCAAAATCACCGGTACTGTTGTTGGCCTCGACGACCACTGTGTACGTACCGGTCGCCGGGAGCACGGTGTCGGCAATGGACAGAAGGTTGCCATTGCTCGTTCCGCTCGTCGCGATCACTCCGCCGCCCGGGGCCAGCAGTTTGAGGGGCCGAGCCGATGGCGAACCAGTGTACACGACTAAGACGACGTCGCCCGCCTGGCCGGTGAACGTGAAGTTGACGATCTGGCATTGTGCCGTGAAGCTACCCGTGACCGGCTGGCCATAGGTCATCGCTAGTGGCGGCGTGTTGGAAGGGCACACCGTCAGCGTGTAGGCTCCCGTCAATACGACGGGGAAAACGCCATAACAACTCGTCCAGTTGTCCCCCGCCCGTACCCGGACGGTCCAAGTACCGGTCTCGAACAAGGGAACCGCGTTGAGTTGAAGCGAGTTGTTCCCGCATCCTGCTGTCGTGCTGGCCGCAACTGTCCCGGACGGACGAACGAGTTCCAGACGGGCATGCACGTCGGGGTTTCCGGCGACCTGGGATGTGGACCAGTTGACCGTTACGGTTGTGCCGGCCATGCCTGTGAAAGTGTAACCGTCCATCTCGGCCAGCGCATTTAGTGTGCCGTTCGTGGGTGTGTTGGCCGTAATGGGCGTGCCAATTGCCTGAGCCGTGAGGCCCAAGCCGAACTCTCCGGTACTGTTGTTGGACTCAGCAACGATCCTGTAGACACCCGTTGCTGGAAGGACCGTGTCGGCAATCGAGAGCAGATTTCCATTGCTGGTTCCACTCGTAGCAATGAGTCCGCCGTCGGGCGATATCAGCTTGAGTGGTCTGGCTGAGGCCAGACCAGTGTACAGAATGAGCACGACGTCGCCAGCCTGGCCCATGAACGTGAAGTTCGCCGTCTGGCACGGGCTCACGAAGTTGCCACTGACGGACTGGCCGTAGCTGATGGATTGCGCCGGAGTGTCGGATGGGCAGACCGTTAGCGTGTAGCCTCCGGTCAGGACGCTTGGAAGTGCGCCGTAGCAGCTCGTCCAATTGTCGGCGATCCGTAATCTCACGGTCCAGGCGCCGGTTTCGAACAGCGGCACGGCGCTGAGTTGCAGTGAGTTGCTCCCGCACCCCGCAGAAGTGCTGGCGGCGATGGTTCCCGACGGCCGCACCAGGTCAAGCCGCGCGTGGATGTCAGGGTTGCCGATGACCAGCGGTGTTGACCAGTTGACGGTTACGCTAGCGCCGGCGGTGCCCGTGAACGTGTATCCGTCGATCTCGGCGAACGCGCTGATCGAACCGCCAGTGGGCTCATGGGCGGTGATCGGTACGCCGATTCCCTGGGCAGTGACGCCAACGCCGAAATCGCCCGTGCTGTTGTTCGCCTCGACCGCGATCAGGTAATCGCCAGTGGCCGGCAAGACCACTTCGGAAATGGTCAGCAGGTTACCATTGCTCGAGCCGCTGCTGGCAATGACGCCACCGCCGGGAGCTAGGAGCTTGATGGGCCTGGCCGAAGCCAGACCGGTGTACATGACGAGTACGACGTCCCCGACCTCGCCCTCGAACGTGAAGTTGGCGATTTGACACTGGGTCGTGAAGGTGCCGGCGGTCGGTTGCCCATACGCGACCGGCTGAGGCGGCGTGTTGGATGGGCAGACGCTGAGTGTATAGCCACCGGTCAGCACGTCCAGTAGGACGCCGTAGCAGTTCGTCCAGTTGTCAGCGGGGCGCACGCGGACGCTCCAGGTGCCGGTCTCGAACAGGGGGACCGCGCTCAACTGCAGCGACGTGGTTCCGCATCCGGCGGATGTGCTGGCTGCGATCGTGCCCGATGGCCGAACGAGCTCGATGCGGGCAAACACGTCGGGATTATTCATGACAGTCGACGTGGCCCAGTTCACCGTCACGTACGTGCCGGCCGTGCCGGTGAAGAGGTACTCGTCCACGTCTGCCACCAGGTCCATCACGCCGTTGGTCGGAGTATTGGGTGTGATGGGCGCGCCGACGCCCTGGGCCGTCAGGCTCAACCCGAATTCACCTGAGCTGTTGTTGGCCTCGACGATGATGGTGTACGTGCCGTTGGCGGGCAGAACCGCGTCAGTGATGGACAGCAGGTTCCCGTTGCCGGTCCCGCTCGTCGCGATGACGCCGCCGCCCGGCGACAGCAGCTTGAGCGGCTTGGCCGACGGCGCGCCGGCGTACACGATCAGCACCGCGTCGCCCGGTTCACCATCAAACTCGAAATGAAGCGTCTGGCAGTCGGGTGCGAACGACCAGGTGACCGTGTCACCGTACGCGATGGGCAGCGCAATCTCACCATCGCAACGGTCGCCCATGATGAAAATGCCCGCGTCCGTAATGGCGTTGGGCATCACGACGACCGATTTCAATCCGGCGTAGGCCTGACTCCCAACCATACCGGCCGCCTGCAAGAGGACGTTCGACACTCCCCCCGGTAGAGCCAGCGGAATGGCAAAAGACCCGTCCGAAGCGCTCACCACCGGGTCAGCTTCGTAAGTTTGAACGGAGACGGTGGCGCCCTCGACTGGCGTGCCGTCCTCGAGTTGCAGGAAACCCTCGATGGTCGTCTGCACGACGGTAGCGGCCACGTCGATACGCTCAACCACGGTAGCGCCCTGGTTCGTCACAGTGATGAACGCCGTGCCGACACCGTCGGCCGTCAGCAGCCCCGTCTGCGCCCCCGATGAATCCTCCTGGACGCTGACGATGGCCGGGTTGCTGCTCAGGTAGGTCGTCGCGACCTCCGCGCAATCGCCGCCTGGCGCGAACGTCACGTCGGCGGACGCGCCGTTGCTGAACACCGCCGTCACCTGAAGCTGCGTGGTCTGCCCAGGCGTGAGCAATGTATCATCAGCGGCGGCATTCAACGTTTCGATCAAGCCGACCGGCGTATCCGTTACGGTCAGGCTCTGAATAACGTACGATTCCCCCTGCGTGATCCGGAACGCTTCACTGTAGGCATATCGCGTCACTCCGTCAGCCGTGCTGGTGCCGAAGACCTGAACGCACTCGTCACTGGTCATATCTGGCACGCCAGTGGCGGGTAGAAAGTCTGGCGCGGACACGTTAGATATGTGGAAGCTACCCACCGCACTCGCCGTTGTCACTTGACCATTGGCCACAAGTGCCCAAGTGCTATCAACCGCCGGGGGTGCGATTGGCTGTGCTTCCTGTACCTCGCTGAAATCATCGAGTCCGTCGCCATCTGTATCCGCCGTGAACGGGCTTGTTTGATTGACGAACTCGGCAAGATTCGAAAGGCCATCTCCATCGGGGTCTTGCGCCGCGTCATTCCGATCGCTTGGATCTAAACCAACTTGCAGCTCCCAATCGTCCGGAAGCAAATCGTCATCCTCGTCGACATAGGGCGGAGTGATGGGACCGCCTGGCGGAGCACCTCCTCCACGATTTGGATCTTCTGGACAGCATGCTGCCTGGGCAGAATCGAACGCATTGTTTCCCTGCTGTGTGAAGTGAACTCCAGCATAGTAGATGTATGCGAGCTCCAAGCAACCCAGCGGGTTCAAGCACGTGGCGCAATGAGAGGCTATTTCGTTAAAGAACTGTGCATCACACATGTTGCGCCAGGCCTGTGCAGAGACGCCGCTAGGGGGGCACGTACCCCAGCAAACATCATGGTGATCACATGGTCCATTCTCCCCGTCGCTCAGGCACGGAGAAAGGCACCCAGCAAGCAATAATGGGCAATCCGGTACGAAGTCGGGTCCATCTTGTGAGCCGCAACCGTTCGAAGTGGGCTTCTTGCAACAGTCGCCCGTTACCGCGTACGGCGGGCAATTGCAGTGCCACCCCGCAATGTCGATGCCGTCGCCGGGAAACGTGCTGATGGTGCTTCCATCATCGGACACCGGTCCGCTGGCGATGATTTCAAACTCGCCGGTGTCGTGGTTGAACGACATGAAATTCGTGATCGTGCCAGCAGGCAGGCCGTACATGTTGGGATATTCGACCGCGATGGGCGGAACGAACTTTGCGCCTCGCGGCTGAAGTGTACCGGCGTACGCTGGCGCTGCACCATCCGGAATCGGCATGGGGATGTCATCGTGGTGAACCGGGTTGAGTGAGATCACCGTCCCGTCAGGTGCGGGCGTGAAGCTGCTCGGCTGACCTGCGACAGCAAGAAACATGGATCCGGCCTTGACCGTGAATTTCAGACCCTTCACGCCCTCGACGGTCAGCACCGTGTCTTGTGTCGCGCTATACGCGCGGGCGTTGGCCGGATTCAGGCGCGGCAAGCGCGCGGGGGCCGGCAACGAGTTGGCTGCATTGGGGACAATGACGATCTGGAACGGTACCGATGGAAAGCTGCCGGCCGGCACATCCTGGCATCCCGGGCACGTCGGAGGATCGCCCATGGCAGGGCCGCCGATGTGCGTAGCTGTGAGGCCGTTGACAGTCAGCTCGGCGGCTCCAAATACGGGTAAATCGCCCCAGCGGCATTGCCCGTGCACGTCTGTAAGCACGTCGGGTACCGTCGTGCCGCCAGCCACGAGTGAACAAGTCGCACCCTGAATCGGCTGGCCGGCGTTGTCGAGCACCAGGGCTTCGAGGCTGGTCGGCTGCTGCGGTACGCGCACGACGCCGACGGCATTGAACGTCGCGGCTGGACCTTGCGGGTTTGCCAGGTTCACGGCGCGGACGACATTGCTCCCGGGATTCGGGCCGAGCACGAAGCTCACCTGGGCGTGGCCCGTGGCCGACGTAAAGACAATGACGCTGTTGGAACCATTAACGCTACCGCCACCGCTAACGACTGTGACTTCGACCTCAGCGCCGGGCACGCCGTTGCAACCGTCGCTGACGCGCACCTCAAGGTCCAGCGGCAGCGGCGCGCCGACCTCACCACGCTGGTTGTTGCCGGAACCGATGTTGATCTGGCTCGGTAAGCCCGGTGTGGCCGACGCGCAGAACACTGTCGTGCCGACGACATCGGTGGACGTGACTTCGACGCGGTTGTTGCCCATGCCGGCGTCGCCGCCCAGGCGCCAGAAGGCTTGGGCCAGGCCGTTCGCGTCGGTGTGGGTTTGGAACATCATCGAGCCGTTCATGGCGGCCGAGGCGGTCTCGCCCAGCCGGCCGTCGCTCTGCGTGACGTGGAACGTGACCACTTTGTTGACGAAGGGCATGCCGCTGGCGTGCGTGATCTTGACCACGATTGGTTCGGCCAGGGGCGTCAGGACTTGGCCGCTCTGGCCGTTGCCGGAGACGACCTCCATGACCGGGGCGCCGGGCGGGATTTCCGTCCGCGTGACGGTGATCTGGCGCGTCGTGCTGTTGCCGAGCGTGTCGGCCGCGGCGACGGTGATCGTGTTGATGCCGACCGAAAGCGGAATGGCCGGGGCGAAATACGTGCCGTTCGTTCCGATGCCGATGTTGACGGCCGCACACACGCACGGCGCGTCGCAGTCCTCCGCGCACGGGTAGGCATCCGGCATTGCTCCGTTCGGGCAGACGCACACATTCAGCCCATTGAAGCCGCTCAGCATGTCGCTCACGCGGCCGGCCACATCGATGGCCGGGGTCGTAACCATCGCACCGTCGGCCGGGAAGTCGATGAACAGCTCGGGCGGCTGCTGGTCGTGCGTGATGGCCGTGGCCGCAGGGGCGCTGGCCAAGCCCAAGGCGCCGATCGACGTGAAATAGACCTGGTTGACCTGATTCGGCGCCAACATGACGTTGGCGGTAAACGTGCCGTTCGTCACGGCAATACCGGTCATCATGCCGCCGGGCGAGTTCACCGAGACGGAAACGGCCTGCGGCGCGGTCCCGGTGACGATCACCGTGGACTGATTCGTCATCGTCGTATGCGCATTCAGCGTCGGCGCCGGCGGCGGCAGGTGGTGCGTGATGTCGGCGTAGACGGCCGGCGTCGGCACGCTGTTCCAAAAGACGCCGGTCAGTGCCAGGTTGTTGGTGACGCCCGGCTGCAGCGTGATCTGGGCCGTGAAATGGCAATCGATCACGTTGGCCGTGACCGCCTGCGGGCCGCCGAGGATCTTGACCTGCGGCGCGGCGCCGGCCGTACCGCTGAGCGTGACGGTCGGCAGGATCACGTCCGCCGGATACGCATCCAAGACGATGACCGGCTCGGGGTTCACGTCCGGCCCGCGCAGGCCGCAGGCGAAGAAGGCATGGTCGGTCAGGTCGCCCACGAAGTCGTAGTTCAGGTCGATCGGTCCGCCGCAGGGCGAGCCGTCCGGCGGCGGCTGCGGCAGCGGGCCGAAGCAGCGCTGCAGAACCGCGAAGTCGGCCAGGTCCACGTCGATGGCGGTACTCTGGCCGGCTTCGCCCAAGTCAAAGTCGCCGGGCACGACCTGGCCGACGGCGGCCGGCACAAGGCTGAGCAGTAGCGTCGCGGCGAGCCACGCGTACGCACACGCCGAAGTAATGGATCTCACGCCGAGGCGCAGAGCTCGCCGAGGGCTGGACCAAGGCGGGGTCTCTTCTCTGGGTCCCACGTAACTCCGCGGGCTCCGCGACTCCGCGAGAGATAGATGTACGGGGACTTGCGCGCTACGAGAGGGCTCCGGCCAATCTCGGATCATCGGAACACTCGCAGACCAAGAGCTCTGCGGTACATGAGAGACCTGTGCTACACGGCGGCGGGCGAGCGGCATACGACGCCTCCTTGGCTACCAGCGGTGAAGGGATGCTGCCGATCGAGCCGGAAGGACGCGCCAGGCGATCGCCAGCGATGGTGGAAAGAATACACCGGCAGGCGGCGACTGTCAAGCGCGTCGAACGTCGAAGTCCTGAGTCCTGAGTCCTCCTGAGTCCTGAGTCCTGAGTCCTGAGTCCTCCTGAGTCCTGAGTCCTGAGTCCTGAGTCCTGAGGCATTCCATGCGATCATCGCGCATGTATTACGATTGAGTGTCGCCGTCCGCTACCGTCGTGCCGGGTCTCGGGCTAGTGTCACGGCGCGACGTGGAGGCGGGAAGCTCGAAGCGCGGAGCGGAACTCATGGCGACCCTGCGCCGGCGCCAAACGAACCCAACGGCAGCGTGGGCAAGCTGCACGCCCCGTTGGAGCGCGGGCGTCCCCGCCCGCTCCGATTCAGGTGTCCCCTCGGCGCCAAACGAAGCCAACTTGGCCAGCGAAAGTCTCCCGGTGCATGGAGCTTGCAGCTTAAAGCTTGAAGCTCGGAGCCTGAAGCTTGCAGCTTGAAGCTTGAAGCTCGCTCGACGCTCGACGCTTGCAACGCGAACCCACTTGTGCGATCAGGTGGGCAGTCATATGGGTGACGGAGTCGGTGCGGCGGTCCGGTCGCAAACGGTTTCGATCGGTCACGACCGGGCTCGACGGCCAGGACTCTGAGCACCGAAGAGACGGGTGTGGCCGGCCATAAATGTTGGCATAGGCGACGATGCATCGGAACATGGGTGGCATGGGCAAGCGGCCGTTTGCTTGCCCGTGCTGACCAGGCGACATTCTCTCGGCAGCACGGGCAAGCGATCGACGCCAACTGCCGCGACGATCGCTTGCCCATGCCACCCTGTCGCATCCGTGCATGCCACAATTGCCAGACCCTGAGAGACTGAGCAGAGGAATCGCCATTGGCAACCGCGCCCCTGACCACGACGCCCGCGCGATCTACTCGCTCGCGGCCGCGCCCGATCGACTTCCGCTTCCGACCCCTTCGCCCGGCCGATCTGGACGCCGTGATGGCCATGGAAGCCGAGTGCTTTGCACCGGCCGACCGGTTCTCGCGGCGGCGCTATCGGCACCTGCTGTGTCACGCCCTGCCGCGCGGCACGGCATGGGGCCTGTTGGCTATCAACGGGCGGGGCGACTTGGTGGGCGTGACGCTGTTCCTCCTGCGGCGCGGCGCACGGCTGGCCCGGCTCTACTCCGTGTCGGTCGCCCCGGCAGCCCGCGGCCGAGGACTGGCGTCGCAGCTCATCACCCGCGCCGCGCGGTCGCTTCGTCGTCGCGGGATCGACCGCATCGGCCTGGAGGTCCGCGAGCGCAACACGGCCGCCCGCAGTGTCTACGAGCGATTGGGCTTCAGCATCAGCCAGCGATTCGAGAAATACTATGCGGACGGCGAAACGGGCATTCGATACACACGGCGGATTTGAGGCGACTCGATCAGACGCTTCGACATTGAGCGGTCGGGTCTGTGGACCTGACCTACGTCTCGCGGTTTGCCGGCGAATCGGAAACCCAAAATCGGCAATCTCAGTCAGCGCTTGCCGCGCTGCCGCTGAGCCTCTTCGGCCGCCTTCTGGAGCTTCTCGAAGAATGAGAGCTGGCCCGGCTTGCGCTTGCGGGCCTCGGGTGCGGCTGGCTTGAAGTCGAGTTTGCCGGCGGCTTCGTCGCGCTTGATGTGGGCCCGGATGCGGGCCTGCTCGATGGTGCCGATGATCGTGCTGGTGAGGATGTAGACGGTCAGGCCACTGGGCGCGTTGTACAGAAACAGGCCGAACAACACGCTCATGATCGGCATCATCTTCTGCATCTGTTCGGCCTGGATCTGGGCCGGCGTCGGCTCGCCCTCGGGCTTGGGCGGCTTGGGCATGAGCTTCTGCTGAAGCACGAACGCGGCCGACAGCAGAAACGGCAGGATGTTTAGCGAGCTGATCGGTCCGATGATCGAACCGAGCAGCGGAATGTTGAACGACGAGGCGAACTGCACGATGGCGTCGGGGGCGGTCAGGTCCCGAATCCACAAGGCGAAGGGGTGGTGACGCATGTCGCCGTTGATGTTGAGACTAGTGTAGAGTGCGATCCAGATCGGCATCTGCAGGAACATGGGCACCATGTTCAGGAGCTGGCCGGCCGGATTGATGCCGGCATCGGCGTAGACCTTCATCGTCTCCTGCTGCAGCTTGGCCCGGTCGTTCTCGTAGCGCTTCTTCACCTCCGCCAGCTTTGGCGCCAGGAAGGCCATCTGTTTCTGCATCCGCACCATGTTGACCTGGACCTTCTTGGTCAGCGGGTGCAGCAGGGTCCGCACGATGAGCACCAGGATCATGATGGCGATGCCGTAGTTGCCGAACCAGCGGTGGAACCAGTTGAGCATGCCGATCATCAGGTCGATCAGCCAGTCGAACGTCAGGAATGCGCAGCAACCCTGGTTGTATGAGGCGGTCACCTGTGCGTAATAGTTGCGTCGGGCGTACTCGGGAACCTCGCGAACGAACGCGACCTTCGACTTGGGGCCGAGATAGTTCTCCAACCGTTGGACGTGGGCCTGACCGGGAGCGATGGTCAGCGGTGGCGACACCATGCGGAACGAGGCGTCGTCATGGAAGCTCGAGTCCGACGACAGCTTGACGAGCTTGACCTCGCGAACGGCGCCGGAATCGAGCGCGCCGTTCGAGCCGACCGGCGTCATGATGACCGTGAAGTACTTGTCGCTGAAGGCGACCCAGACGGGTCTAGCCGGATCGTCGCCGGTGACCAGTGCCCGGCCGGCGCCAGCCTCCTCGATGCCGTGCCGCTCGACTTCAATGATGCCGCCCGACTCGCGGCCGACGTAGACGGCCCGGTCATCCAGGCGGGCGTCGACTCGTCGCATGCCCACCGGTCCGCGCTGCGTCACGATGGCGGTGAGCGGCGCAGCCGTGAGATTGTCGACTTGCAGTTCGACCTTCAGGTCGTTGCGCAAACTGTTGGCGGGCAGGCGCGGCAGTTCGTAGGTCTTCACCAGGCGGGCCACGGCCTCACCCGCGCCGCTGACGATGTCGACGGACAGTACAACCCGCTCCTGGTTCTGCTCGACGATGTTCCAGACGGCCGCGCCCAGGTCGAAATCGCCACCCGGCTCCAGGTGGATCTGCTCGGTGCTGAACGAGTGGACCATTCGGCCGCCGGGCGGCTCGACCGGCCGAACGATCTGGTAAGGCTCCTCTTTCCGAACGGTCTCGTAGTGACCGTTGAGGCGGACATCGCTGACCGCAGCGCCGCGCGGCTCGACCGTCACGGCCATCCGGAAAGGATTGGACGGGCCCGCGTCAGCACTGCCCAGTACGACTGGCACGGCCGACGTGCCGCCGCGCACGGAGAACGCGGCACCGGTCGCCGCCTCCGTCGGACCTGACGCCGGGCGCGTCGTCGAAGGCTGGTCCTGCCCGGCCACGCCCTCAGTCGTCTGCCCGGTTGGCTGTGTGCTTGGAGGGGGTGGCTTGGCTGGCCAAAACACGTTGGCGATCATCAGCCAGCCCAGGAAGACCAGCATCGCCACCAGTAAGCTGCGTGTGTTTCCCTTGTTATCCATTTCGAAGCGGCAGGGTCAGGACGGCAAAGGGCTGCGTGGCATGGGCTTCCAGCCCATGGGGCGTCGCAGGAGCTTCTAGCCCATGCCCTGCGTACGTGCGTCGCAGTTCGCCGCCGCCCCTCATACGCCGTGGGGCGAACCAAGCTGCCTGCACGCTCAACGCCCGTCGAGCAGGCGCGTTCCCAGAAAATCGTCCAGATCGGGCTCGCTGAGTATCTTCTTGACCGCCCGATCGACATCATACTCTATTCGCACAAACTCGACGATCATTCGTCCCGGGCCGCCGGAATCCCGGCCGCGCCCCTTGCCGGGCGGGCCGGCGGCCGGCAGGTCGTCCATGTCGGGTGGGGTCTCGCCGTTCTCGTACATCACGACATAGCTGGCCCGCACGTCGCGGTCGCGCGGCTGGCCGACGCTGCCCACATTGATGATGACCTTCTGCTCGGACGAGATGCCGTAATAGTTCATCTCCGGCAAGTCGGCCGGAGACTCGAAGTACGGGTCGTCGAAGAACACGCCCGGTACGTGCGTGTGCCCGACGAAGCAGGCATTGTGCTGCGGCTCGAGCCGCTCGAAGTTGGCCAGGATCTTGTTTGGGTTCGTGTAGACATCCTCGGCGAACAGGTACTCGTTGATCGGCCGGCGTGGCGAGGCATGAACCATCAGTAGGCCATGCTCCTCGTGACGGATCGGCAGCCTTCCGAGCATGGCCCAGCGCCGGTCGCGCAGCGCCTTCTTCGGCTCGTCCTCGAACACCTGCCGCGTCCAGTAGCAGGCCCGCTCGGCGCCGGGATTGAAGTTCGAGGGCTCGTAGAACACGGCGTGGTCGTGGTTGCCACACAACGTGAGCTCGCAGCGCTCGATGACCAGATCGAGGCATTCCTTGGGGCTGGCCCCGTATCCGACCACATCGCCCAGGCACAGAACTCGCTTGATGCCACGCCGGTCGATGTCCGCCAGCACCGCCTGCAGGGCTTCGAGATTGGAGTGGATGTCAGAGATGATCGAAAACAACGCTGGTGACCAGCCCCTATCTCCATGATGGTTGCAACAAGCCGCGTCGGCGGCCCCGCGACACCATGTCGCACCCGGCTCGCACGGCATCCGGGCCGCGCCCGAACCCCAGGGCTGGCGCCACGGGTCGCCTGTCCCGGCGCGCCGGGACCGGCGAAAACCGCGCTCGGCGCAATCCGCCGGCGTCGCTGGCCGTCCGACGCCGCGTCCGCCCACGCCACGCCACATCGGCGGCAACGGACGTTTCGCACCGCCAGCGTCACGCGCGGCGGACGATGCTAGGCCCTCCCGACATCACCGTCAATCCCACCGGCGATGGCGCGCGGACCCTTCGCCCGCGATCGCAGCGTCCAGTACCAGAATTGGAGGCCGGTGTGGCGCACCGGCGCGGCCGATGGTTTCATACGGCGACCTTGAATTGCGGGCCGGGCGACGCGGCGTTGAGGCAGGCCCGCGCGTTGACGACCGGCAAGTTCGCCGCCATCGTGTGAGCCATGCGGCATGCGGTGATCATGGCGGGTGGGGCGGGGACTCGGCTTTGGCCGCTGAGCCGGATGGCGCGGCCCAAGCAGATGCTGCGGCTGTTGGGCGGCAAGAGCCTGATGCGGCAGGCGTATGAGCGGGTGGCGGCCCTGCTGCCGGCCGACTCGATCTACGTCATCACCGGCACGCGCTACTTGCCGCTCGTCGCCCAGGAAGTGCCCGAGATTCCCGAGGACAACCTGTTCGGCGAGCCGCACGGGCGCGACACGGCCAACGCCATCGGGCTGGCGGCCGCGATCATTCAGCATCGCGACCCGCAGGCGATCATGGGTATCTTCACGGCCGACCACCTCATCACGCCGGTCGACCGGTTCGTGGCGGCGCTCGACGCGGCCTACGGCGTGGCCGAGCGGCAGGCCGAGGCGCTGGTGACGCTGGGCGTGCGGCCCTCGTCGGCCCACACCGGCTATGGATACATCCGCCGCGGCCGGGCGATTGGCGATCGGTCGTATGTGGTCGAGGAGTTTACCGAGAAGCCCGACCTGGCCCGCGCCAGCGACTACGTCACCAGCGGCTGCTACTACTGGAACAGCGGCATCTTCACCTGGCGGGCCACCACGATCCTCGATCAGTTGCGCCGGCACCTGCCGAAATCGCACGACGGGCTGACGGCCATCGCCGAACAATGGAACGGCAGCGAGCGGGCGGCGACGCTCGAGCGCGTCTGGCCGTCGCTGATCAAGATCTCGATCGACTTCGGCGTCATGGAGCGGGCCGAGCACGTGCTCGTGGTCGAGATGGACTGCAACTGGGTCGACCTCGGCTCGTGGACGTCGTTCGAGTCGATGGTCTCGGCCGACGCCGACGGAAACGTTAACGCCGCGATTGCTACGCTGAACCTCGGCTCGCGCGGCAATATCCTGGTGAGCGAGGATGACCACCTCATCGCCACGATTGGTGTGGACGATCTCGTGGTCGTGCATTCGCCCGATGCGACACTGATCTGCACCAAGCGCGACGCCCAGAGCATCAAGGAGCTGGTGACGCGCGTGCGGCAGCAGTTCGGCGAGAGATACGTCTAGGCGCCGGAGAGCCAGCACCAACGTGGCGGGTGGCTGGCGTCGGCTGCGTGGGTTTGCAGGGTGGCATGGGCAAGCGATCCTCGCGGCCGTTGGCGAGGATCGTTTGCCCGTGCTTTCGTCGGTACGTTTGGCACGGGCAAGCGAACAGCCGCTTGCCCATGCCACCCATGCCAGCCATGCCACCCATGCCAGCCATGCCACCTCATGCCACGCGCGCGTGACGAGTTGCCAGTATGCGTTGGGTCGGCATCGACTACGGAACGAAGCGCATCGGGCTGGCCATCAGCGACCCGTCCGGATCGATTGCCTCACCCCTGACCACCGTCGAGATTCAAGCGTCGCGGTCGAAGCGCAGGTCGCGGTCGGAGGCCGGTCCTACGGGACGATCGCGGTCGGAGACCGCTCCTACGGAGTGGGCCAGATCGGTGCTCGAGGCGGTTGCCGAATTCGATGACGTGGGCGGCTTCGTGGTTGGGCTGCCGTTGAACATGGACGGCAGTGAGGGTCCGCAGGCCCGGTTGACCCGCGCGTTCGGTCACGCGCTCCAAACGATGACACCGGCGAGGGTTGAGTATTGGGACGAGCGGCTCTCATCCGCCGCGGCCGACGACCTTTTGAGCGGCAGCGAGCTGACCCGCGCCCAGCGCAAGGTCCGCCATGACCGGCTGGCCGCCCAGATCATCCTTCAATCATATCTCGATGCGCCTTCGTAACGTCGGGCAGGGGTCAGGCGTGGACCGCGTGGCGCATGAATTCGGGTATGAGCCAATCGGACATCTCGTCGCCGTCGGGGATTTCCTTGATCGGACGGGCCGGAACACCGACGACGGTCGTCAGCGGTGCAACATCCTGGATCACGACAGCGCCAGCCCCGACGACGGCTTCGTAACCGATGCGGATGCTCTGGATCACCGTCGCGCCGATCCCGACGAACGCCCCAGACTCGATCGTCACGCGCCCGGCGATGCGGGCGCCGGGGCAGATGTGCGTGGCGGTGCCGATCATCGACTCGTGGTCGACGATGCAGCCGGTGTTGAGGATGACTGAGTCGCCGATCTGACAGTGCGCGCAGACCAGCGCACCAGCCGCGACGACGACGTTGGCGCCGAGCGAGGCGTTGCCGGCGATGTTGGCGGACGGATGGACGGCATTGATCAGCGTCAGGCCGGCTTCGGAAATCCGCTCGGCAAAGTCGCGACGGACGCCGTTGTCGCCAATCGCCACGACGGCCCCATCGACGCCGTGCGCATCGCGAACCCGGGCCAAGTCGTCCATCGTGCCCAGGACGCGCAGCCCGTCGACGCGCCGCCCGGTCAGGGCGGGGTTGCTGTCGAGGAAGCCGGCGATCGGACACCCCCCGGCGGCGCGCAGGATGTCCAGCACGACTCGGCCGTGCCCGCCGGCCCCCACGATGACGCAGGTCGACACCATACCTAACCTCATGTATCGGACGGGTTTGGATTCGGCTGAACCCGTTCTGGCACGTGGCCGTAAATAGCCGTAGGAGGTCCCGGGGGTGGCTCCAGTCCGCGCTCGGCGGGCTACCGGGCTGCCGGATTTGACGGACCGGACCGCAAGACCCTAAGCTGCCAACCGAAAGAGGCGCCCATGCCGACACCGGCGGTTGAGACCATCGAGAACGACGCACCGGCGGGCGGTGAGCCTCGGCCGCACGTTAGCCGAGCATCCCTATCAACGACGACACTGTGGAGGCGGCTGGCCGATCCGCCGGTGGTGCTGGCGGCCTTGCTTCTGGCGGGCGCGGCGGTGCTGGCGGGGCCGGTTGCGACGCGGCTGGCCGGCGTCAAGAAAGAGTATGTGCCCTTGCGCGCGGCGCTCAGCACGCTCGACAAGGCGTCGCTTGGCCCGTTCCGATTTATCGAGGCGGCCAATCTCGATGCCGACCAGGTGAACACGCTTGGGACCGAGCAGTACATCTCGTGGCAGCTCGAAGATACCAGCGTACCCGATCCGGTACACCCGCTTCGCTTCGCGCATCTGTTCGTGACCTACTACAGCGGAAAGCCGGACATGGTCCCGCACGTGCCGGACGTTTGCTTTAAGGGCGCCGGCTACGACGTCAGGCGCGGCGACCATGTTGAACTGCACATTGCGGGGCTCAAGCGAGACGTCCCCGTTCGGACGGTGAGCTTTGTCCGTTCCGGGATCTATGGGAAGGACGAACCGACGGTCGTCTACACGTTCCTGGCGAATGGCGATTTCACCTGCACGCGCGAAGGCGTCCGGATGGCGGTGGGCGACATCCGGGCGCGGCATGCGTACTACAGCAAGATCGAGGTTTCGTTTGGATCGCGCTCGACGCGCCCGCAGAACGCGACCACCGAGCAGACGCTCGAAGGCGCCGCGCGGCTACTGAACTACGCTCTGCCAGCGCTGCTCGAGCGGCATTTTCCTGACTGGGAAGCGGTTCAAGGCGATTCGGCCATTGCGACCGATGGCGAGGCCGCCCGTCCGACGTGACCGCCGTTCGCCCTCCGAATTGGGATGAGTCCATCATGGCCAAGCAACTGAACAAGAACGTGACCGTGGGAGTGTCGGCGGTCTTCTTCGTGATCATCACGGTCCTGGGCGTGCTGATGCTCTACCAAATGCAGCAGCGCGACCCCGCGCTGTACCTGTCGAAGGCACGCGAGGCCCAGAGCCAGAATCAGTGGGAGCGTGCGGCGCAGTTCTACTATCAGGCTTATCGATGTGGGAAGGATCCGCTTCACCTGGTGTACGTGGGCGACGCACTGGCCCAGGGACAGCAGGATACGCGGGCAATCCAGCAGTGGCGGCAGGCCACGACCATCAAGCCGGACCTGCACGAGGCCTGGGAGCGGATTCTCAATCTCTTCCTCGACTATTCACATCTATCGCCAAACGACCAAGTGACCTGGCAAGCGATCGAGCGTGAGGCGGGCGAGCTGCTCAAGCAGAACCCCAAGAACGTCGTCGGACTGTTCGCCCGCGGGCGAGCCCTGATCGGCTTGAAGGACCAGAAGGAAGGGAATGCGCAGGCTGGACTGAAGGACCTGGAGGAGGCGCACAAGCTGGCGCCGGACAACGTCGACTATGCTCGGGCGCTCGGCGTTCGCTACATGCAGATCGGCGAACAGACCAGCGATCTGAAGCGCTACGAGGACGCCGAAGCGGTCTTCAAGGCCGTCGTGCAATCAACGAACCAACCGGGCGAAGCGGCCAGCCAAGCTCGCTGGGTGTACGGGGTGTTTCTGGCGACGCCGCAGAGGGCAGCCAACGGCTCGATCCTGGCGCCCGCCCGTTTTGAGGAGGCCGAGCCCTATTACGAAGATGCGTTGAAGCTGGCCGGCGACGTGGCCAGCGTGCGGGCCAAGGCCCTGATCGAGTACGGCCGATTCTGGATCGCCCGCTACTTCAACCTGCGCGGTCCGGACGACACGCCGACACCCGAGTCCGAGGCGGCGTTCAACAAGGCGATCCAGCTCCTGCACGAATCGGGCGAGACGGATCCGTCATCATTCGAGCCGGCGACGGTGCTGTGCGGGCTGTACGCGCGGGCACGGCAGACGGACAAGGCGATCGAGGTCGCGGAGCGGCGCCTCGCCAGCAGCGACATCATTCGCACCGGCTTCAAGGGGCGCGAGGCCAAGCGCGACCGCGTCATTCTGCTGCTATCGACCGCCGAGCAGACCATCACGAAGGCGGAATCGCTGCCCGGTGGCTCGGCCGAGCGCGCCGAGATGATCCAGCGCGCCCAGTCGCACATCGACGACGCCCTGGCGGAGTGGCCCAACAATGGGCTGGCCCTGCACCTGTCGGCGCGGCTCAAGCTGGCCGAGAACAACAGCATTGAAGCGCTCAAATACGCGCAGCAGGCGGACGAGTTTCTTTCGCCCAGCTACTGGCTGAACAAGAAGCTGCTGGCCCTGCTGCTCGATAGCCGGCGGCAAAGCGGCGCGGCGCTCAAGCAGATCCAGGCAGCCATCGCCAATCCCGAAGCCGACGCGGGTTGCTGGGCGGTGTACACGCGGCTGCTGCTGGCCAATGATCGCGCGGACGATGCCATCCGCCAGGCTGACGTTGCGCTGCGGCGTTTCGGACGACAGCGCGACCTGCTGCTGGTCAAGCTCACCGCGTATCAAAAGCTCGACAAACCCGAGCTGGCGGACGCCGTGCGGAAGGAGCTCGAAATCCAAGCGGCCGATTCGACCACTGGCACGCCGGTCGATATGGGCTTGCTCAACGTGGCTACGCTGCAGGCTGCGGGCCGTCGGCAGGATGCGCTGGAAGCCTGCGAGAAACTGCTGGCGGAACGGCCCGCCGATCCGCAGGTCGTACAGCGGATGGTCCACCTCTATTTCATCGAAAAGCGGAATGACGACGCCCTTCGCGTGATGCGGCAGGCAGTGGCCAGCGCCCCGGACCCGAAACCGCTCCAGCGCCTGGCCGAGCTGGTCGATGTCCTGGCCGATCCGCAGGTCACCGACGAGCAGCGCAGCACGCGCATGCTGGCGCTGTTCGAACAGATCGAAGACCCGTTGGACCGCGCCGCACAGAAGTCGGTTTGGTACACCTCCAAACGGCAGTGGGCCGAAGCGCTGGCGTCGCTGGAGGAGGCCGAGCGGCTGCGTCGCGAGCGCACCGCGTCGCATGCCCCGGGCATGGTCGATGCGCTGCTCCACCAGATCGTCGACCAGAAGTTCTCCGTGGCGCTCGAGCTGAACGATGAGCGCCACCGGGAGCGGCTCGAAACGATTGCGCGCCAGGCAGCGGAGCTCAACATCGACGGGGCCGGCGGACTGACTTACCGCGGCCGGATTCAACTGGCCCTGTCCGAGTTCGACCGGGCCGCGGACAGCTTTCGGAAGGCCCTCGAGCAGCAGCGCTCGAACTCGCGCGTCCATACGCTGCTGGGGCGGGCGTACCTCGGTCAAAAGCGCCTGGGCGACGCCCAGGCCAGCTTTGAGCAGGCGGTCGAGCTCAATCCGCACGAAGCAGACGCGCAGCTCATGCTGGCGCGGCTGGCGGCTGACCGCGGCGACGAGGCGGAAGTGGCCCGTCGCCTGCCCATTTGTGCGCGGCTGACGCCCGAAGACCCGTGGGTCAAGCAGCGCCTGCTCGAACAGCGCGAGCTCGATGCGCCCGACGAGGCCATCGCGCGGCGCGAGGGCTTGCGTCAGCAGAATCCGGAGGATTGGCAGAACGTGCTCCGGCTGGCGCAGCTCTATGAGGCCCGCGACCGGCAACGCGGACAAACCGATGGCCAGGCCGACGAATGCTACAAGGCCGCCTACGCGCTCGATCCGCTCCGCCCGGGGATTGTGTACACGTGGGTGAGCTACCTGCGCCGGAGCAACCGTGGCCCCGAAGCGCTCAGCCTGCTCGAGCAGTTCGTCGCGGATGGACCTTCGGACGAGCACAAGTCCATCGGCCAGCTCATGATCGGCGAGCACCTGCAGATGTACGCCGCCCAATCCACCGGCGAACGGGCCGCCATCCTGCGAAGCCGGGCCGAGGCGGCGTTTCTGGAGGCCGCCAAGCGACACCAGTCCGTGACCGTCTTCGCGAACGTCGCCCGCCACTATGAGACGCTGGGCAACCACGCCGAAGCGGCGGGCTGGTACGAGAAGGCGCTCGGGCTGGCTGAAGCTGAGAACCTTCCCCAGGTCCGACAGGTGCACCATCGCCTGATTGACGCCCTCGTTCGGGCCGACACCCTCGACGCGGCCGAAGCGCAAGTGGCCAATTACCTGGAGCGCTACCACGACGATGCGGAAGGACTGCTGGCCCGGGCCGAGCTCGAATTCCGCGCCAGCAAGAGCGACGATGCCATCCGCACGGTCACGGCCGTGCTGACCAGCGATCCCAACAACGTGCGGGCACTGCTGGCGCGGTCCGAGTACGCGATGAACCGGGCCGAGTGGCCGGCCGCTATCGCCGATCTGGAGAAGGTCCGCGTCCTGGCACCGGACACGCACGACTTCAAACCGCGCATCAAGCTCAGCACGATGTACGAGCGTTCCAATCGGCTCGACCTGGCCACGCGCGAACTGGAGTCGATCCTCGATACGCACGCCAGCGATCCGGCCAGCTTCAACGTGGCGGTGGCGCTGCTGCAGCTTTACAACCGCAGCGGCCGCATGGGCGATGCGCTGCGCGTGGCCACGTCGTGGATCAATCGGTCGCCCACGGATGCGCGCTGGTATCAGGCGCGGGCCGATCTGGCCGAGAAGGCCGGCGACGCCGGCCAGGCCATCGCCGACTATCGCGAGGCCTGCCGGCTCTCCGGGAACGACCCGACCATGGTCGCGCGGCTGCTGACCTTGTGTCACAAACTTAATCGCGTGGACGACGGGATCCGCGCTTACTCGGAAATGAAGGACGACGCGCAGACGATGACCGTCTTGACCGCCTATGCCAACCTGTTGGCGCGCAAGGGCGATACGGCCGGCGCCGTCGAGCAGTACCGGCGTGCGATCGGGTTCGGTCACGAGGGCGATCTGACCAACGCCACGGCCGTCGGTTTGTTTGCGGCCCGCGAGTTCGGTGCGGCGCGCGCCCTGGAGCTTTTCAGCCAGCCGCCCAGCGACCCGGCCCAGGCCGCCAGCCATCCGCACCTGTTAGCCAGCTTGTACGCAGCGGCTGACGATCTGCCCAAGGCCGCCGCCGCATACCGCGCGCTGCTGGAGACCGCGCCGAGCGACGCCGTCAAGGCGCACGTTGCCCTTCGACTCGCGTCGATCTGTGCCGAGCAAGGCGACACGGACAGCGCCCGACAGTATTACGAGCTCACCACCCGTCTGCATCCGCAGGACGGATCGGCCTGGAACAACCTGGCCTATCTGCTGGTGGACAGCGAGCCCGAGAAAGCCGTCGAATACGCCCAGCGTGCCGTACAAATCCGGCCGGACGGGGCGGTGCTCGACACGCTGGGCTGGGCGTTACTGAAGGCCGGCCGTGTTCAGGAAGCTGCGGGAAAACTGAGTCTGGCGCTCCAGGCCTCTCCGAACCTCGCGACGATCTATGTGCATCTGGCCGAGGCGCGGCGTCGACTGGGGGAATTCGCCGTCGCCAGCGAGCTGCTGCGCACGGCGCTCACGCTGCTCGCGCAGGACCCCGATGCCGCCACGCTTCGTGCGCAGCTCGACGAGGTCCAGCGCCGTGTCGAGCTCAAAGACATCACTCCCTAAGCCGGGGCCGTAGCGCGAACGGCGCAACACACGCCGCTCCGTGACGCCGGCCGCCGGTACCAGCCGTGCGCCAACGCTCCGTTGTCGACGGCCACAGTACCGTTTCCGCTCCGTCGCGTCCGCGCGACAGCGCCAATGGCGCCGCGTTCGGCCGCGCCGGCCTCGCTCAAAAAAAGTCGAAAAACGGCGTGAGTTTCTGCCGGAGATGTCGCTTGGCACCCTGTGGACGCCGCTCCCGAGGGTTGGAGCGGCAAGACCGGACCTATGAGCGTAAGGAACAGAACCATGAATCAGATTGCGAACCGAGCGTCGACCGGACTCGTGTGCCTCCTGGCGGGCGTGCTGGGCGTCCGTGCGGTACAGGCTGGACCGTCGGCGACGGAATCGAAGGTTGGCGAGGAGATGGCGAGCGTTCGAGCCATGATCGCCGAGTTGAGCGAGAAGCTGGCCAGCGTCGAAGATGCGATCGCCGATCTCGATACCGAGATTTTCGTCCAGCGGGCGTACATCACGCGGATCCTGCGTGGCGGTGACAAGGGCTCGCCGCACGAGTTCCGCCAGGTGGTGCGTCAGGCCCAGGCCCGTCTGCAGCAGCTCATGGACGCTCGCGACGGATTGGTGGCCGAGGCCAAGGAGATCCAAGCGCAGTTGGACCAGTTGCACGCCCGACTGGCACGGCTGGCGGACAGCGCCGGGGTTCCGGTGCCCGCAGTCGACCAGTAACCGCCGCGACGGCAGACATGACTGGGCGGCCCAACGGTTGCGACTCAGCACCGTTGGGCCGCCGGTCTGCGCGGAAGTAAGCGGCTGCGTCATGGACCTCCCACCCGCCCCACGCATCGGTCCAGGTGAACAGGGTGGCATCGACGTTGGCCCGCGCGCCTGCCAGCGCGGCCGAGCCCAAGATGATGGGAACTCCGCACGCTGGCGCTGAGCGCAGGGCCAGCCCTGCCGGCTCAGTGCACCGCTCGCTCAAAGGGACGTCTGGCACGCAGCCTACCCGCGGGGACGTGGGGTGCGTATCATCACCCTGGCGGCGAGATGGTGCAGGCGATGTTCCCAACGACGATGTGGTCGACGATTCGCGAGGCCGGGCAGCGCGACAACGTTGCGCTGGGGCGGTTCGCCGAGCGTTATCGGCCGGCCGTGCTGGCGTTCGCGCGGCGGCGCGGGTTTGCCGAGGGCGACGCCGAGGACATTTGTCAGGACGTATTCGTGCGGCTGCTCCGCGGTAACGTGCTGGCCGGGGCGCACCCGGAAAAGGGCCGGTTCCGCAGCCTCTTGCTGGCTGTGACGCAACACGTCATCATCGACCGCCTGCGGCGGCAGCGCAGCGTCCCCATCGAGGCCATCGCAACGCAGTCATCGGAACGTGATGAAGTCTTCGACCGCGAATGGGTGCTCCATCTGGCGGCGACGGCGCTCGATCGGCTGGGCGAGCAGGGTTCGCCGTACTACCCGGTGCTCAAAGACCACCTGGCGGGCATACATCAGGACCGCAAGCGACTCTGGATCGCCCGGCGCAAACTCATTGCCCTCATCCGGCACGAGATCGCCATGACGTGTGCCTCGCACCGCGAGTTTGAAGAAGAGGTGGCCTACCTGTCGGCCTATCTGCGGCCCGGCCGCGCCGCGGCCGAGCCCGCCGAATCCGCGGACCGTGCCGACGGCGCTGCCGAGTAGGGTGAGCTACACGGCTGGCCGAGTCCGACGGCGCCCCGACGCACATGGCCGATTCAGGCGCCAAGCTTCCACCCGCCGCGGCTCACACGCCCAAGCCGCGGCGGCCCAGCGTTTCGCGGAACCGCTGGGCCGCGCGACTGAGCCTGAACGCCCGCCGCCTCGACGGCGGCAGCCCCTCTGGAGCGGCGCGCTCCGGCGCTCCGCCGCTCCTTCCGGACCGCCCTCCAGGGCTAGCGTTCGTTGTGTCGCACAGAGCGACAGTCACAGGCAGGGCCTGCGATACCCGTATCGCCCTCCCATCCGCCACGGCCACATGCCGAAGTCCGCTCCGACGGCGGTTAATTGCGAACCTCCCAGCACGCAGCGTGCCGCTCGCCGCGGACCGTCCGCCCCGCGTTCGTTCAGCGCGTCCACGAAAGCGGCAGTGACGAACCGTCGCGATCCGGCGCGACAAACTGGATCTGCACGTGCTCGCGGTGGACACGTGCAGATCGAGCCCCGATCCATCCGGAAACGTCGACGCCGGGGCGGCCTGCACGCGCCGCCTCCAGCGTGCTCTCTCTCCATTTTTGTCACGGAGCGATACGGTCCGAGTCGATGGCTTCATCGACCCGGCCGATCGGCTCGTCTGGGTTGGTGTCGCGCGGCGGCGCGACATTCCCAGACTTGTTGCTGGGCGCGACCGAGCCGGCGCCCGGCGTCTCACAGCCACAATCGTCAGGATCGTCACCGGCCGGATCTTTCGGACGGCGCGGTGTCGGCTCGGGCCGAGCTTGCGTTGAATCTGATCTCATGAGTCAGCTCCCGTGCGTAGTCACGTGTCTTGGCCGGACGTTGGCGGCGCGGCGGGGGCTGTGGCGCCGCCTTCGTTGATCATGCGATCGATTTCTTCGTCCGGCGCCCGCGGGTTCAGTGCGCGGCCGCTGCCGAACCGATTGGCATCGTTACCGCGGTGCGACGAATCCTCGCGGTGTGCGCTGCTGCCCGTCGTTCCGGCAGGTGATCCGGTTCGGTCGGGCCGCACCGGCTCGCCTTTCGGCCGCGCGCCCGGCGCTTGGGGTTCGTCCGTTTGTCGATTCTTTCTGCGCACGTTCATCTCGCTCCACTTGATCGGCGCGGGCTGCGAGCACCATGAGCCCGCGCCCGAACACTCAGCATCGTTCGCGCAACCCGCGCAGCAGTATTTCCGGCCATCCCGAGCGATCCCGCGGGACGTCCACGTCGAGCGCGGGCGGCCGCAAGCCGAGCAGGCTTCGTCTGCGTCTTGTTCGGATGGGCGCGGGAGTCGGAGGTGGTCGGCGACCAGACCCGAAACAGGCCATGCGGCTCGGCGTGACATAGCCGGTGAAGTCGTTGCGACAAGCGGCCGCGATCTTGCAAACGCCCTGGGCGACGGGCCACGGACAGCATTCATCCCGATTTCACTGATGAGCTCATAGAGCATGTTTCCGATCTCCACTCGCGCGCCGTCTGGAAGGCCGAAGGGCAATCCGTGTGCCAGCGGGGCGTTGCGATCGTGCTGGCGACGGACGCGGCAACGTCGGCCATCGGACGACAGGCTGTCGCAGTCGAAGGCGGGCCTGGTCCGTCGGAATGGCGGCGTGGACGGCGACACCGGCGATCACCTCCGCCTGACCGTCGCAAGGGGTTTCCAAGCGACTCGGCACGCCACGTGCTCGACACTGCCTCTTTCAGCCGGGTGGTCCGGTGGCCTGGTCCTAAGCAGAAGGAGGCTGACATGAAACTCGAATCCATGCGCGGACTGTTGCTCAGGGAACTCGCCGACATACGAGATGCGGAGGAGCAACTGACCAAGGCACTGCCGCAAATGGTCAAGGCGGTGGCTTCGCCGGAGCTGCGCCAAGCGTTCGAATCGCACTTGCACGAGACCGAGTCGCAGATCGGCCGGCTCGATCGCATCGTGGCACTGTTCGACGAGAAGCTGCCACGCACCAGTGGCAAGGCGATGAAGGGGCTGATCGACGAGGCCGATGAGTTGCTCGATGCTAAGGGCGATCCGGCCGTGAGAGATGCGGCACTGATCGCGGCCGCCCAGCGCGTCGAACACTACGAGATCGCCGCCTACGGTTGTGCTCGCACGTTCGCCGAGGCGATCGGCCTGTCCGAGGCTGCTTCGCTTCTCCAGGACTCACTGGATGAAGAGATTGCCGCGGATGAGAAGCTGACGGAGCTAGCCGAGGGAATGATTAACGTGCAAGCCGCGCAGGTCTGAGCCGCGCGCTGAGTCGTCGCACGACGTTCGACACCCACACGACCAGCCGGCTGCTGACAACGACCGCGCCCGCACGGCGTCGCCGTGTTCTTCACGACGTTTGTTTGTCGGGCGCGTTTCCAATAGCGCGTCGGCCGTCGGGGCTTGTTATGTGCCCCGGCGGCCGTTCGCGTTGCCGGACCTGGGCAGCCCCTGACACGGTACGACACTGACGGGCGACACGTGGGACATTCTGGCCGGTCGATCCAACCGCATGTGCAGTCGCAACGCGTAGAACCTGTTCGCCGCACGGCACGACCCGTGCTTCGCGAGAGGAGATGTTTTGCGCGCGCTGTGTGCGACACACTCGGAGATGAGCAATGGCTGAGGCAGCACTCGAGCGATACAAGCGCCGCATCGAAACGGGCTACTACGATCATCCCGAGCTGGCTTGGCGGGTGGCGGAGCGCCTCCTGAGCTGCGGTGCCGTGCGGACGCTCGACCAGGCATGTCCGTATTGCAACGATCACGCGGCGCAACTCGTGGCTGCCACCGATGAAATGGCCCTCTGACTCTGCCAGGATTCCGGAGGCGGACGGCGGGAGGCACTCAACATGTTGTTGACACCGAATCAAGATTGTGTCCGTCATTCATCGCCGCATGAGCACGCCGAGGAGTGTGCCGCGGCAGCTCAGCGCGACAGGCGCGCCTCATCGGAGGACGGCCGCGACGAAGCATCGGAGGGCGGAGCGCAGCAAGTACGCCCGCGGGTCGCGAATGCGATCTACGAAGCGAGTTTGACTGAGTTGTGGGTCGGCTGACTCCTGCAGCCGCGTGTCTGACAGAACCAAAGCCGAGTCAAATCTTCTACGTTGTCGTCAATGATAGGGCGAATACCCCAATGCGGCGCGTCAAGCTCGCCGGCATTGACTTCAAAGCGGCCGTCGCGACAATGGGCGTTGTTCAGCCTCATTGGAGCCGTGGTTTGCCCTTTACGATCGAAGCGACCCGTCGGTCAACATCCGCTGCGAAGCCGCTTCGCATCCTCCATCTCGAGGACAGCTCGGCCGACGCGGAGCTCATCGGCGACGCGCTTCGCGAGGGCGGAATCAGTGCGCAAGTCGAACGGATCACAGCGGTCGACAGTTTCGCGCGTGCCTTGGCTGAGCCCGTGGACATTATCCTGGCCGACCATTCGCCGCCCGAAGTGGATGCCGCGGCAGCCCTACAAATGGCCCATGCCGTCCGTCCTGAAGTGCCGTTCATCCTCGTGTCCGGCCAACTGGGCGAAGAGCGCGCCTTCGAGTTGCTCAAGAACGGCGCTACCGATTTCGTCCTGAAGCGCAGCCTGGGCCGCCTCGCGCCCGCCATCCGCCGCGCCCTGCGCGAGACCGACGAGCGCCGCAAGCTGCACGAAGCGATTCTCGCACTGCGCGAGTCCGAAGAGCGCTACCGTTTCCTGGCGGATGCCATCCCGCAAATGGCCTGGACCGCCGACCCCGACGGCCGCACCGAATACGTCAACGCCCGCTGGGTCGAGTACACCGGTGTGCCAGCGCCCGAACTGGTGGAGCGCGGCTGGCAGGTCCTCGTGCATCCCGACGATCGCGCCCGCTGTGACGAGGCGTGGCAGCGGTCGGTGGAGTCGGGAACAGACTATGCCACCGAGTGCCGCATTCGCTCCGGGGCCGACGCCGACTATCGCTGGCACCTGGCGCGGGCGGTGCCGGTGCGGGCGCCCGATGGGAGGGTCTTTAAGTGGTTCGGCACGTGCACGGATGTCGACGCCCAGCGCCGCACGGCCGAAGCGCTCGAGCGCAACCAGGAGCGCTTGCGGCGTGCCATCACCGAGCTATCGCGCAGCAACCACGAGCTGCACCGATTCGGCACTATCATTTCGCACGACCTGCGGCAGCCGCTGCAGAGCATCATTCTGAACTTGCGCGTTCTGCAGCGTGTGTGCAAGGCCAAGAATCTCGACGAGATCGACGAGCTGGTGAGCTCGATTGTCACGGTCGTCGATCGCATGTCGGAGCTGATGGGCGCTACTCTGGAATACTCCCGGGTGGGCGGGGCCGAGTTTGCGGTGAAGGCATTTCCACTCCGCGAGGCGGTCGACGCGGCGCAGGCCAACCTGGCCGCGGTCTTGACCGATTCACAGGCCACGCTCGAAGTGGGCGATTTGCCCGAGATCACCGGCTACCCGGCGCTGCTGACGCAGTTGTTTCAGAACCTCATCGAGAACGCCGTCAAGTATCGCGGCCCGGCGCCTCCGCGGATTCAGATATCAGCACGGCGCGCCGATGTCGGCTGGAAGGTCGAGGTAGCCGACAACGGTGAGGGCATCGCTCCGGCCGACTCCGGCCGGCTGTTCGAGATATTCCAGCGGCCGGTGCGGCACAGCTCCTACCCGGGCACCGGTGTCGGACTCTCCATCTGCAAACGCATCGTCGAGCGCCACGGCGGCGAGATCTGGTTTGTCAGCACACCCGGCGTTGGCACGACGTTTCATTTCACCCTGCTCGCGTCGCTGCCGGGTCCGATGACCATTCCGGACGGCGACCTGGCCCTATGACGGTCATGGCGGGGTTGACTGCGACACATGCGTCGCAGGCTCTTCAGGCGGAGGGGGGGCTTGATCGGCCTGGCCCCACGCGTGGAGCTTACGCTGCAACGTGCGCACCGAAATCCCCAGCGTCCGCGCCGCGGCGGTGCGATTGCCGCCCGAGCGCTCCAGGGCCTCCTCAATCGCCGACCGCTCCAGACTCTTGAGCGTATCGCGTGCCATCCGAGGAGGACCATCATTGCCCCGTGCGCTCTTGTGCTGGGTCAGCGTGGCCGGCAAGTCGGCCATCGTGAGCGTGTCGTGCTCGGCCAGGACGACCATGCTCTCGATGCAGTTGCGGACCTGCCGAACGTTGCCCGGCCAGGCATACGTCTCGAGATAGCGCATCAGCTCAGGCGCCACGCCCAGCGGCGGCCCGTTCGTGGAAGCCCGGAACTCGTTCAGGAAGCTGTGGACCAGCAGGGGTATGTCCTCGGCGCGCTCCCGCAGCGGGGGCAGCGGGATGGTCACCACGCTCAGGCGATAGTACAGGTCATCGCGGAACTTGCCATCGGCCACCATTTGTTCCAGGTTGCGGGCGGTGGCCGCGATGACCCGCGCGTTGATCGCCATTTCGTCGTCGCCGCCGACCGGGGTCACGCGGCGCGTCTCAAGCACGCGCAGCAGCTTGGCCTGCAGCTCGAGCGCGAAGTCGCCGATCTCGTCGATGAAGATGCTGCCGCCCTCGGCCGCCTTGAACCGGCCGACGCGGCTGCCGGTCGCTCCGGTGAATGCGCCCTTCACGTGGCCGAACAACTCGCTTTCGACCAGCGTCGACGGGACGGCGGCCATGTTGACCGCCACGAACGGCCCGGTCTTGCGCGGGCTGTTCTGGTGTAACGCTTCGGCGATCAGCTCCTTGCCCGTTCCCGACTCTCCCTGGATGAGCACCGTGCTCTCGGAGCGCGCCGCGCGACGGACCCGCGCGAACACGTCGAGCATGGCCTTCGATTGGCCCACCAGCCGTTCGAAGCCGAAGTGCTTGTCGAGCCGGGCGCTGAGCTCTTCGATTCTGGCGTCCTTCTGGCGGGCTCCCAGCTCCTTGCGCATGACCACCAGCAACTCGTCTGGATCGACCGGCTTGAGCAAATAGTCGGCCGCACCGAGCTTCATCGCCTCGACGGCTGACGGGATATCGCCATTGCCCGTCATCAGGATGAACGACGTGTCGGGGCGCTGCGCTTTCCAATCGCGCAGCAGATCGACGCCGCTCGCGGCGCCGAGCCGCAGGTCGCAAATGACCAAGTCGACGCGGTCGAAAAGCTGCGGGCGGGCCGCGTCGGCAGTTTCCGCGGTGACGACCGCGAAGTCCTCGCACGCCAGGAATCGCGCCAGGGCCGCTCGCGCCGCTGCGTCGTCCTCAACCACGAGAATATGCGTCCGATTCTCAGACATGATCTGACTAACGCCGACGGCACGAACCCGCGCCGGCACGGGCCAGCTCGCGGCCGTCGGCGCGTCGCCCGGCCCGTGGCTCGCGCGCCAATGCCGGGCGACCATGCGTACGCGCCAACCCCGCGCGCCGTCACGGCAGCATGGTACGCGGAATACCCGCAGGTCGCCACCCGGCCGCGCGAGTTGAGACCTGTGGGGTGTCGGCACGATGACGAAACCGCGGGGCTCCGGCCGTACCGCAAGTCCACACTGCGCTGGAACGCGGGCGAGTCCCGATAAGGCGGCGGCAGTGCTTCAGCCGCCGGGCGCGTCGGCGCCGCTTTGTGCCGTGCGGGTGAACAACCGAGGATGGACGGCGGCGCCCCGTGGTACTCTCATTTTCGGTCCAGGCCCGAGCCGATGCGCGCTACCAGGCTGCGGTCGCAACTTGTGCCCCCGCCTCTGTCCTCGACGTTGCGGGTTGACGATGGTTGCGACCCGGCGCCCCGTCGGCGCTCTGGTTGCGAACGAGCCGGCCGGCCGCACCTCGACTGCTCCGCGAGCGCTCGCCACCCTTGCGGCCGATCTGCGACATGTGAGCGCGATCTTTGCTGACGGCCTCGCCACCCTTACGACCGGCCTGGCGCGCTTCTTCGGGAGTAAACTCGTGTGCCGTGCCCTTCTTGTGGGCCGCCCGGCCACCCTGGCTGGCGATCTGGCGGCGACGCTCGCGCGGCAACGCCCCGAATCCGTGTCCTGATTGTTCCGGCATATCCATCTCCAGTCGATCTTCCGAGGGTCTGTAGGTTTGGACCAGCCCGACCGCATCCATCGCTCACGCAAGCGGCGGCTCGAGCGTGGCGGCGCCCACGGCCTGCGGCGTTAAGTCAACCGCGGCGCGCACGCGCGTTCCGCGCGAGCTCTCCCCGCCCTTCCGACCGATGGCGGACATGTGGGCGCGATCCTGGCTGACCGCCTTCCCTCCCTTGCTCGCGATCTCGCGCTGACGATCCGCATCCATCGCTGCGAAACCTCGTGCGTGCCTTCCTTCAGTCATGATCATCTCCTCTTTGATCTCCAAAATTCCATCGCAACCGCGGCGTCCGGCGGACGACCGAGGCAGCCTGAGCCGACGAATGGGGCAAGGCATGTGCCGGACATCGCGATCTGGCGCGGTGCGTCTGTGAAGCCCGACATCGGTCGCCTGCGAACGTTGTGATGGATCGTTGCCGGACAGGCCGTCAGCACTGACCGGCCACTGCGAAAAAGTGTCGCAGGCTCAGGAACGAACGTTCCGCTCGTGCGTGAATCCTTCCGTCGATCCTGCGCCGCAGCCGGGCACCGGTTGGCGGCGCCCCCGCCGAAGCGGTGCGCCCGCGGGCTACCGGCGCACCGGGGCGATGACCCGCACGCGGTTGTTGTTCGTGTCTGCCATGAAAATGCGTCCGTCCGGATGGACAGCGACGGCGCCCGGGTTGTCGAGCAACGCCTGCGTGGCGGGCTGATTGTCGCCGTTGAAGCCGGCCTGGCCCGTGCCCGCAATCGTGGTGATGTTGCCGGCGGTGTCGATGCGGCGAATGGCGTGGTTTCGGCTGTCGGACACGTACACGTTTCCGGCATCGTCGAGGTCGACGTTGATGGGGAAGTTGAACAGCGCCTCACCGATGGCCGCGCCGTCGGCGAACCCGGCCGAACCGGGCTGACCGGCGAACAGATCGATCATGGGCGGGTCGGCCTGCAAGTCGATGCGGCGGATGCAATTGTTGAGCGAGTCGGACACGTACAGGAGGCGCGGATTAGCCTCGCGGCTCAGGGCGATGCCGAAGTTCGGAACGGTTGGCATGTTCGAAACGCGGAACAACGCATCGCGAGCCGGGCCGCCATCGCCGCGATAGTCATTGATGGCCAACTCGCCCGCCAGCGTCTCGATCGTGCCCTCAGGGTAGAAGTTGATGGATGTGATGCAGCCGGTCGGCTGGGCGGGCACGCGCTCGCCGGCCACATTCAGCACGCGAATGCGGCTGCAGCCCTGCTCGGCCAGGAAGATGCGGCCATCCGGGTGCAGCGCGATCGAGCTGGGCAGCGCCAGGAACGTCTCATCGACCGGCGTCGGTGCGCCCGTGTCTTCCGAGCAGAGCAGATCGCACAGGCCGGCAAGCTGATCGCGATCGGCGCCGTTCACCAGGCCGCGCGGGTAGCGATACACGTTCTGGTTGTGCCAGCCCGAAATGACCAGCGCTCCGTCGGCGTCGAAGGCCAGATCGAGCGGATGGTTGAGCGCATCGGCGCCGGTGACTTTGCCGGTCCCCGCCAGGCTCACGATCCGGTTGGCCACGCCGTCGATCTCGGCATCGATGTACACCAGGCGTATGCGGTGGTTGTTCCAGTCCGACAGGGCCAGATCCAGCGTGCCGTCGGCGTTCCAGTCGGTGATGGCCAGGTTCTGCGGTGTGTAGAGCAAGGTGTCGGTGGCCGTCACGTCGTCGCCGGTGTAGCCGGGCACGCCCGTGCCCGCCACGGTGCAGATCTCGCCTGGCACGTCGTTGCACGGCTCGACCACGCCCACCGGCTGCGGTGCGATGAATGCGAGGAACCAGCCGAGCAGCACGCGCTCGGCGTCGGTGCCGGGCGGTGGCGTGTCGGTCAGCATCTGCACCGTTTCGTTCGTCATGTACTGCCCGGTCACCGAGCACACCGGTCCGTCCGGAATCTCGCGCTGCAGCGGATGACAAGGCACACCGCCCGCCAGCGCCAGGTAGATGTTGTCCGGGTCGGTCCCCGCAATCGCCTGACCGATGCCGCCTTGATTCACGCCCTGGGCGCTCGACAGGTGGCATGCAATACAGCCGGCCGACAGGTAGAGCTGGTAGCCGCGGGTGATCTGGCTCTCGCCCTCGATCTCGAGTCCGCCATCCAGCGTCTGCAGGAACGTCGTCAGATCATCAATCTCTTCGTCGGATGTGCCCGGCAGCTTCACCGGATGCGGGGCGATCGACTGAGCCTGACGCAAACGCGCGTCAACGCGCTCGCGCGCCATGCCCTGGATCGACGGCGCGCCGAGGTTGCAATCGCCCTGCCCATCGTTGCAATGGCAGGCCGAGCAGCCGCTGCGCGAGAAAAACTCCAGCCCGCGGATCGCGGACATGCCCGCGTCAACGTTCGCGTTCGCATTATCCGCCGGGCTGTTCACGCTCCCGCCGCCCGGCGACGGTACGCAGGAAGCGCCGGCGAGCATCAAGCCACAGCCGCACAGTATTGCAATCGTCCTCATATTCCCGACCCTAGACCCTGCACTCTGCTTTTTGAACTCTGAACTCTGCCCTTCGAACCCTGAACCCCGAACCTCTGCCCGCTCGACCCAAGGCACGGGCAAGCGGTAAGGCTGCTTGCCCATGCCACCCCTGAACCCTGAACCCTGAACCCTGAACCCTAAACCCAGAACCCTGTTCTAAGGATTGACCCGCCGCACCCGATGATTCAGCGTATCGGCCAGGTACAGCGTCCCATCCGGGGCCAGTGCCGCGCCGCCGGGCTCGTAGAGCTGGGCCGCCGTGGCCGGGGCGCCGTCGCCCGAGTAGCCGCCGGTGTCGGGGCCGCACATGCCCGCCAGCGTTCGAATCGTGCGCGTCTCGTAGTCGACCAGCCGAACACAATGGTTGAACGAATCCGTAATCAGGATATCGCCCGACCCGTCGGGCACGACATCGACGTCCGCCGGGCGAAACAGCCGCGCCTCCGTCGCCGACACACCGTCGGCAACGACGTCGTCGCCACCACCCGCAAACGTCGTGATGATGGGTGGATCGACGTTCAGATCGATCACGCGGATGCGCCCATTCTCCGAATCGGCCACATAGAGCTGGTTGCGCAGGTCGTCGAACGCCAGCCGGAACTGCGGCACAGCATCGAAACCCGATTGCACGTTGAACGTACACTCGCTGACCGGGCCACCATCGCCGCTGTCCGAATAGTCTGGCAGCGTGCGGCGCGGGTTGCCCACGGCGTCCGGCAACCCGCCGGCAAATGTCTCGACAATGTTGTCCTGGTGCGACAGGACGAGGGCTTCGCCCGAAGAATCGTCGTCGTTGGCATCCGGCAGGACGCGGCGGATCCGCAGATTACCCTGATCGGAGATGTAGAAGTTTCCTTCGTTGTCGCGCACGCACGAGCTGGGCAGGTTGAACCGCGCCGGGCCATCCATGCCGTCCCAGTTGAAGCCGACCGGTTGGCCGTCGCCGGAGAACCCGCGGCAGTTGCCGAACAGGCAAAAGATCCGCCCCGGATTGCCGGCCGCGTCGAGCTCGATGTACTTGACCTTCCAGTTATGCCAGGCCCAAAGAATGATGTTGCCCAGGTCGTCATAGAGCACGCCCACCGGATGATTCAGGACCGACTGATCCGCCAGCACCGGCGCCTCAGGCGTCGAGCAGCTATCACCCAGAAGGCCCGATCCGGCGATGTTGCGCAGCGGGCAATCTCGCCCGGCCGGGTTGCCGTCGGCGTCGACCACGTCGCGGCAGCCCTCCGGCTCAAGACGGCGAATGGTGTAGTTGTTCCAATCGACGATGATCAGCCGCCCCTGCGGATCGACGCTGACGTTCTGCGGCCAGAACAGGAATTGCTCGCGGGCCAGAATCCCCTGGCCCGGCCGATTGCCGGCTATCCCGTTGCCCGCGATGGTGCAGATGTGGCCCGGTGCGTCGTCGCACGGCGGCCCGGGGTTGGGCTGCTCGCCAGAGTCAGCCAGGCTGGCCAGATACGCTTCCAGATCGGCGAGCTGCATGTCACTCAGGTCGGGCAGCTTCAGCGGGTGGCAGCTCGTCACGTCGGCCATCGGATCGCACGGCTCGATCAGTTGGCGGCGAATATCGGCGGCGCGGCGCCCGACGATGATCGGCGCGCCGGGAAACAGCGAGCTGCCGCGCCCGTCGACCCCATGACAGTTGATGCAGCGTTGCCCCTCGAACAGCACTTGCCCGCGGGCCGCGGCGTCGTCGGGCTGCTCGGGCGCCGAGTTCAAGTTCCGCGCGGGTGCTGCGTCAGACGGGGCGCGCGTGCAACCCGTGAGCATCGCGCCCAACATCGCCGCGATGCCGGCAACCGACAAACGTGTTCGACTCATCAAATCCGATCCGCTCCCGCGGCGCTGGTGCGGTCGTTTTGTGCGAGGTTCCAACGCTGGCGCACGTTGCGCGATGACCTCCAGCCCCCACCCGTCGATACCGGAACAGCGGCACTGAGTCAAGCACGTCAGCATGCGCGGCCCGCCAGGGTTCAGGGTTCAGGGTTCAGCACGAACGACGCCCTGAGCCTTCCGCTCAGCGGCCACCGAGCCGAAGGCTCGGGAACGCCTTTATTGAACCCTGAACCCTGAACCCTGAACCCTGAACCCTGACCACTGTACCCTCGCTCACCAGCGTACCTGCTACCCTGCAAGACGCCCCGGGCTGCCGTCCGGCTTGTCGCTTGGTGGGAATCTCGCGAGAATCCCAGCGTGGCTTCGCGGGGCGACACGTCCGAGAACTACCGGGCCAAGTTCGCAGGCCTGGTTGCCTTGGCGGTTGTGCCGCTCGGAGTCGCCAGCGCCCTCTTGTTCGTTCGCCACCGCGCCATCCGCGATACCGAATCGGCCCGCTCCTGGGTTGAAACACCTTACACGATCGAACGCTGCCAGTTCGTCGGCGGCACATCCAGCGAGTCTCGGCGTACGCTCGAGATCGTGTATCGATACGAGGTCGACGGCGCGACCTACCGCGGCGACCGGCTGGACCTGCTCATCGGTTCAATGGGCGACGACAACGTCTTGGAGGAGCGTGTCCATGCCTCATTCCCTCCCGGCGCCAGCGCGGTCTGCTACGTGAACCCGCGCGACCCTTCGCAGGCTGTCTTCGATCGCGATCACGCCGCCAAGGCCGCCCGCAATCTGTGGCTGCTGGCCTTCCCATTCCTTTGTATCGGCGTCGGCTTCTGCTACTTATTACTCAGCACGTTCATGCGGGTAACAGCCCGCGACGACGCACACGCGCCGCTGCAAACCAGCCCACCTCGACACATCGGCCTGCTGCGTTCGGCTGCCGTGCTGGCCGGGCCGGCCTCGGCACAGGTGGCCTGGCTGTTCGTGGTCAGCTTCCTGTTTGTCTTCGTGATGCTCGATGGGCCGGCATCTTACGCCCGGCTGTTCACCCAGGTACGGCAGACACAGACCACCGGCCAGATCACAGACGCGCGCGTCATCGACCAGCACGAGCTGTCCGTACCCGTCTATCAATACACATTCACGTACTCGGTCGGCGACCAAGCGTACACCGGCCAGAGCTTCACGCGCGGTCAGCGCTTCCGCGAGGGCGAGAGCGTGAGTATCACGTACGACCCCGCCAACCCGGCCACGGCGTCTATCGCGGGTGCGCGACCCTCCAGCTTCACCTGGTGGCACAGCTTGATCCCGCTGGGCGTGCTGCTGCTGCTCGCGTTGGGCCTGGGCGGCATGTACGTGAACTCCGTTCGCGCCCTGCGGCTCTGCCGGCACGGCCACGTCGCCCGGGCGCATCGCGGAGCGGGCAGCGGGCAAACAGACCCGGACTTGGCCACGATGGTCTCGGACTTCTACTCCGAAGCCAACGGACATCGCTACCCGGCCCGCTGGTACAGCCCCGGCAAGCACGGCCGTCCGCGAAGGCGCCTCGCCGGCGAACCCGTGCTCGACGTGCTGTACGACCCGCTCGCACCCCATCGGAACGTCGTCATCGAAGACGCGCTCGACGAAGTCCTGCGCGGCAGGCTGTCCACGGCCAGTTGCCTGACTCATTGCGCACCGCTCATACTGGCTCTGGCCGCCATCGTGCTGATGTTCCGCGGCTGAGCGAGTCAAACCAGCTAGCCCGACGTTCGCATTCGCGAGTAGCGGCGCTCACGGGCGGGGTCAATCATGCGAATCTGACCCCGAAGTCCGACACGCCCAACTCATCCCACACGACACAGCCCAGCCAGCAATCGCCGAACGTGCGCGGACGAACCAGCTTCGGGTCCTTGACCCGTACGCCAGAGCGTTGGGCGTCTCTGGCGGAATCGGTGCATCGGATACCCGCAGTCGCCGCACGCTCTCAACACGCAAGCGAGGCAGGTATGGCTGATCGCAATAAATCTGCAACACATAATGTCGCTCGAACGCGCGTTTTGCAGGGCCCTCGGCCGCTTCTAACCTTGCGGTCATATTCGGATGAGCCATACGTGGATCGCGAGTCACTGATATGAGCAGCATGGTATGACCTCGATAGCGATTGCGAATCGTGCTGACGATTTTCTGCAGGGCGCATTTGCGGCTGCAGTCAAGTACGACGGCGACTTCGCCCTACGGGCGAAGTCGCAATGGCGCCGTTATGACAGACCCGTTGAACAGCTCTTTCGCGTGACGCGAGGTACAGTATCCAGGCGCTTTTGTAGTCCGTATATGCCTACTCGAATTCGACCCGCGCAAACCTTCACGCACCCTCGGATGCCATCCGGCTGCCGAATGCGTCGCCGCGCCGTACTTGTATTAAATGAACGGAGGCCGGCGCTTGCGCGCCGGCCTCCGGTTGCGGCCTTGGTCTGCCTGGTGCGTGTGTGTTACGGAGCGATGTCGCCCGTGATGCCCAGGTAGTCGCCGAAGTTGGGGTCGACGCCGTTCTTGATCTGGATCAGGTGCGGGTTCTGGAAGCTGAACAGCCCGCCGAAGTCCAGACCCTCGAAGCGCAGCGGTGGCGTGTTGTCGGAGACCATGTCCTCCAACAGGTCGACCACCAGACCTTGGGCGATGTCGTCGAACGGGCCGGCGCTGGGGCCCATGGTGCCGCCCGAGCACATCACGCCGGTGCTGAGCGATGAGCCGGTCACGATCGTCTCGATCTCGATCACACCGCCGCCCACGTCGTTGAGCAGCAGGTGGACCGGGAAGTCGATGTCGAGACAGGCCTCCCACATCGAACAGGCCTCCAGCGTGGCCGGGTTCCAGCCGAAGCAGCTTGGGACCGTGCTGTACGGACCGTCGTGCATCCCGTCGCCATCGCGGTCGGCCAGGATGGCGACCGAGAGCTGCGAGAGGCGCAGGGCGCCCTCGACGATGTTGGGCGTGGCCAGGCTGTCGGCCAGCAGCAGCTTGGGCGGCACGTCCATGCGGCCGTGCAGCAGGATCGGCGTGTCGGCGTCGATGTTCAGGAAAGCGGACAGCGCCTCCGTCTCCAGGCACGCGTCCTGCGCGTCGCCGGGCGGCAAGGCGGCACAGTTTCCGCCCTTAAGGGCGACGCACTGGCCCTGCTCGGCCGGCTGCAGCGTGCCGCAGTTGGCCGGCAGCAAATCGCCCAGCACGCGCACGTCCTCGAACTCGGTCTTGAACTTGCCGGTGACCGTCAGCCCGTAGAGCATCTGGTTGAAGGCGTCGTCAGAGAACGCCACCGTCAGGCCATCGGCGAACGGGATGAACGGCTGCGGCAGCGGCGCGTCGGTCAACGGCGTGCCGGGCAAGTCGCCGTCGATCTCGCCGTCCACCATGGTCGGTGTGAACGTCGTCGTGAATCCGACCGCCAAGCCTGTCGGCGTGATCTCGACTTGCGACTTCTCGAACGCCAGCTTCATCATGAACTCCGGGAACGTGGCCGGCGCGAGCTCGAACAGGTTGATCCGAATCGGCTCGATGTCGACGTTCTGCAGAAATTCGGTGATGTCGAACCCGTTGTTGATGTAGTTCTCGATCACCGCTTCGAGCTTGTTGTCCAGGAACGGAATGGCCTGCACGATCAGGTTCAGCAGGTTGACCAGCGGGCCATACACGCACTTGGCGTGCATGTCGTCGTCGAGCACGTCGATGAACACGTCGCTGGGATCAATCAGCAGCGCGACGTCAATCGGCTCGTTGTTAAGAATGGCGTCCTCGGTCACGATGAACTCGATCGCCGCCCCGTCGAGATTGAACTCGGCCAGGATCTGGGCCTTCAGGTCGAGCAGGCAGATACACAGGTTCGGGAAGACGATCGAGCAACCCGTGATTTTGCACTTGCCGCCGGCCGTGGCCTTGAAGCTGGTGGGCGGCAGGTCGATGTGTACCGTAACCTGACCGTTGCCCGGGGTGATGACGTAGTTCACCGCGTTGGGGTCGAAGATCGGGTCGGGCAGACTGCTGATATCCGGGTACACCGTGATGACCGGGTCGCAGTAGGGCGTGTCGATCTCGAACTGGAACCCCTGCATCTCGTTGGCCCATTGCTCGAGCTCCTGATTCATCAGCCCGAGCAGGTCGTTGCCGCCCGACGTGATGGCGGTCTGCACCAGATCAACCAGGGCGGGGGCATCCAGCGCCAGGGTGACGGCCTTATCGACGCTCGGGTTGCCTTCAAGCGGCCCCGGGGCAATCTGCATCGGACCGACCACGAAGAACGTGTTCGAGAACGTCGTGTTAAGGTCGTCGTCTTGTGCCTCGGCGATGAGACGATTGCCGCCCGGATCGAGCGTGCCGTGCACACCGGCGCCGCCGATGACTTCCTGGAACAGGTTGGTCGGCTGGAGCACGGCCGAGAACGTGTACCGATACGTGTCAGCCGAGTCCTCGCCGTCGCCGGGCGTGAAGATCGGCCCGGCCAGCGGCACGTACAGGCCGTTGAGCTTGACCTGCGGCGGGCAGATGGTCGGGAACGGGCAGAACAACTCCCGGCCGTGGCAGACGCTGCCCGAAACCGGCGTCGGGCCGCCGGGCGTGATCTGTCCCTGCGTCGGGAAATCGACCACCACCTCGAAGCCCTGCGAGAAACCCTTGTCGCGCAGATCGTCGACGTTGCAGTTCGGGTCGGGGTTATCGGGATAGGAGCCCGGCTGCTTTTCGCCCTCGACCACGATCACGTGTCCGCCGCAGCACAGGTTCTCGATGTACATCGTCATCATGTTGGCAGAAAGGCTGCCGATCGGGCCGCTGTCGACCACCAGGTCGCACACGCGCGCCAGGCAGTCACCGATCATGACCTCGCCGCCGAACGGGCCGCCCGGAAAATCCGTGGCCGGATCCAGCCCCAGGCCGGCGAACAGATCGACGCCGTCAACCTTGACGAACAGCGAGGCCGGGTCGATCCGCGGAATGGCGACTTCGACGCGGGTGACATCGCCTTCGGAAATGCTGACGACGGTGTCGTCGGGCTCGACCACGGCCAGGAACGGAATGTTGGACGCCACCGCACGTGCCCGGTTATGACCGTCGTTGGCCTGCACGTGCAGAATCGGAGTCGGTGCGGCCACTTCGTGATACGTCACGGTCTGGCCGAACTGCTGTTGCCACAAGGCGTAGTCGGCCAGATCGAGGTCGTCGTCGCAGTCGGTATCCAATGCCGCGCAGCCGGCCGCCAGCGGCCCGTTGTCCGGACCGGTCTGGCAGTCGTCCCAGGCGGCAAACGACGACAGCGTGTAGGCGAACTGCGTTGTGGTGGCCACGAAGTCGACCGCCAGCAGGCGGCTTGACAGGCGCACCTGGTCGCCCGGCTGCACCGGAATGCTGGCGATGACGTCGTTGTTCGCGTCGAGGGCCAGTAGCTCGGCCACCACCGTCGGATCGGGCGCCCCGTCAATGACATCGAACTCGATCGTGTGCCAGCTCTTGCAATCGTCGTCGTGCGGACCGCACGTGACCGGCAGCGCCGCCCGAGCCCGCAGCCGGGCCGAGCCGCAGTCTGGATCATCAATGTCGATCAGGCCGTCGCAGTCGTTGTCGATTCCGTCGGCGCAGGCACAGCCGGCCGGCCCTTCCGGATCGCCCGCGCCCGGCGACGCGCCGCACATTGTGCCGGTGCCGGCGGCGTCGCAGATGATGATCCCGAACGCGCTGCACTCGCCCTGTCCCACGCCGCAGAGCTGCCCGAGACCGGGGAAATCCTCATCCACCTCACCATCGCCGTCGTTGTCGAGGCCGTCGCACTTCTCCGGCTCCTGGCAGTCGGGATCGTCGATATCGATCAACCCGTCGCAGTCGTTGTCGAGGCCGTCGTTGCAGCGAGCCTTGCCGGGCGGCCCTTCCGGCAGCCCGGGTGATGGGTTCGCGCTGCACTTGGTCGATTGCCCGTCGGCCGTGCAAATCATGGTGCCGCTCTTTTCGCAGATGCCTTCGCCAACCATGCAGGCATCGCCCAGCTCCGGCCAATCCTCGTCCGCCAAGCCGTCGTTGTCGTTGTCGAAGCCGTCGCAGCGCTCATCGCTCGTGCAGTCCGGATCCTCGTGATCGCTCAGACCGTCGCAATCGTCGTCTTCCCAGTTGAAGCACGACGGGTCGTCCACCGGCCCTTCCTGTTCAGGCGGGATGTCGAACGATGCGACGCACTCGGCCGACTCACCGCCCGGGCTGCAAATGACTGAGCCGGGCCGCTCGCACTCGCCCTGGCCCACCAGACAGAACGAGCCGGGCGGCACCAGGATGACGTTGCCGGCCGCATCAACGCCGGCCGCGCCGAAGCCCTCGTCGACCTCGCCGTCGCAGTCGTCGTCAACACCGTTGCACTTCTCAGGTTCACAGGCGAGCACGAAATCGTGCACACCACCGACCACTTGGCCGGCCTGGGCCGTCCACGTCAGGATGCCGGTGCCCGGTAGGAAAACCGTCGCGATCGCGCCGAGTCCCTGATACTGCGGATTCGGAGCGTCGTCGTTCAGCGCATCGAGCGTGTACGTGCCCGAGGTCGCCGGGAGGCCGACCGGAAACGTACCTACCAGCCGCTCGTCATTGGGGGCCAGAAAGATCCCTCCCGCCGAGACCTGCCAATGCACGACCGGCATGGTGTTATTCGTGCTGCCGGGCGGCAGCCCGATGAAGTTAAACACCGGCGGTAGCGTCAGGCCCGGCTCGGTGTCGGTGAAATCGAGCTGGAAGCCAAAGATTTGCAGCGTGGTGCCGGCCTGGTTGACCAGGCTCACGTTCACGCCGACCGACTGGTTCGGCATGTAGGGCGGGGCTGACAATGGCGTCAGCTTCACGGAGAGCCCACCCTGTGCGTGCGCGGCTTGCGATGAGATCGTCGTGACGGCGACCACGATGCCCATGTGCAATCCGAACCGATTCATTCCTGTCCTCATGTCATCTCTCCAACGGACGCGTCATCCAACGGCACCGGTGTAGAACGCAAGCCATGTGCGGCGCGCTCCGCGCGGATCAGAACACCGGCCGCGCGTCGCGGGACAAGGAGTGCAATTCGTGCGGTTCTGAACGCGGCGGTCGATTTCGGTTTTCCGCGCAAGAACGGCGTAGGATGGGCGTACAATGAATGGTATGCGTTGGAGCGCCAGCGCGCGTCGGACGAGGGTGAGGTGATGAACGCTGACGACGATTACGAAGCGGAGTTGATCGCGCAGGCCCAGGCGGGCGACACGGCCGCCCTGACCGCGCTGCTGGTCGAGTACCGCCTGCGGCTGGTCGAGCTGCTCGAGCGGCGGTTGCCGCGGCGGCGGCCGGCCGTGGTCGACGTTGAAGACCTGGTCCAGCAGGCCCATTTCGAGGTCTTTTGCCACATCGGCACGCTGGTGCCGTCCGGCCCGGGCACATTCCACCGCTGGGTCTCGACGATTGCCCTGCGAAAACTCCGCGACGCCGCCCGGCGTCAACGGGCTGCCAAGCGCGGCGGTGGCACCGCCGCGCTTAACGGTGCGCAGGGGCTCGAAGACTCGGTGATCGCGCTGCTCGATTTGATCCAGCATCCGGGCCGCACGCCCAGCCGCGTAGTGGCTGGCCGCGAGGCTGCCGCCGCGGTGGACTCGGCCTTGTCGCGGCTGCCGGCCGACTACGCGCAGGCCGTCCGGCTGGTCTATTTGCAGGGCTGCTCCGCCGGCGAGGCGGCCCGCGCCATGGGGCGCACCGACCGCGCCATCCATAACCTGTGCTACAAGGCCAGGGACCGGCTGCGCGAGCTGTTGGGTAGCGAATCGCGATTCTTCACGGATACGGGCTGAAAGCGGTCACTGATCACAAGAGTACTCATTGACAGCCTATGCAGCGCGACTGTACGCTGGTCCAAGTTAGTAGGAGTTGCACATGAACGTATCGCTGACGCCAGAGCACGAACAGCTTGTGTACCGGAAAGTCGCCTCCGGGTTGTACGGATCGCCGAGCGAGGTCATTCACGAAGCACTCAGCCTCTTAGAAGATCAGGAGCGCACTTGCGATATGCCGCTCGATGAGCTGCGCGCCAAGCTAGACGCCGGCATTGAGGACATTGAGCGCGGCCGTGTCCGCCGTTTCGACGACCAAACGGTTCAGGACATCCAACGGCGCGGTCGTGAACGAATGAACAAACAGTGAGCGAAGCGCATATTTCAGAGAAGGCTCTCGATGACCTGGACGAAATCTGGGACTACATTGCTCGAGATAGCCAGGCGGCTGCAGACCGCCACATCGCGCGCCTACGTGAGAAATGCCAAGTGCTTGCGGACAACCCGGGCTTCGGAACCCGGCGCGACGACTTGAGGCCTGGAATGCGGAGCTTCCCAGTCGGGAGTTATCTCATCCTCTTTCAACGCGCCGCGGACGGGATCGACGTGATCAGAGTCATCCACGGCTACCGTGATATCCCGAAGCAATTCGAGCATTCGTGATCGCGCTTGACGGATGCGCGGAAGGGGGGCATGCCCGCGCTTCGCTTGGGCATGTCACACGGAGCGCGCCGGCCGTGGTTTGCGTTCATACTGAGGAGGCCTGATCCAATCGGAGCGCGCCATGCCCAGCCACGGTTCATCGCCAGCCACTGACCCCACCCGTGCCCGGCGGCTGCTGCACGTGGTGCGAGCGGTCGCCGCGGGGCGAAGCGGTGATGCTCCGCTGCCCGACGACGAGATTATTCAGGCGCATCCGGACCTCATGCCCGAGTTGGGGCAACGGCTGGCCGACCTTCGCCGCGTCGAACAGGTTCGGCAGCGAGCAGTTGGCGGCTCGAGCGGGCTGGAGCCCGGCCGGATAGCGGCTCAGCTCCGGCTGGGCGACGCCTTGCCCGGTTACGAGCTGATCGGCGAGATCCACCGGGGTGGACAAGGCGTCGTCTACGAGGGCGTGCAGCGCTCGACGCGCCGCCGCGTTGCCATCAAGGTGCTGCGCGAGGGTCCGTTCGCTGCAGTGCATGAGCGGGCCCGCTTCGAGCGCGAAGCCCGCATCCTGGCCAGCCTGCAGCACCCGCACATCGTGACCATCCACGACAGCGGCGAGGTGGCGGGGCACTTCTATCTCGTCATGGATTTCGTCGAGGGCCGCCCGCTCGACGAGTGGAGTGCGGAGTGCGGAGTGCGGAGTGCGGAGCGCCCGACGACACGGATTCTGCCGTTGTTCGCGGCCGTCTGCGACGCTGTCCACGCCGCCCATGTTCGTGGCATTATCCATCGCGACCTGAAGCCGAGTAACATTCTGATCGACCCGCACGGCGAGCCGCGGGTACTCGACTTCGGCCTGGCAAAGTTCTCATTAGAATCCGACGCGAGCGCGCCTGAGGCAATCCGCAATCCGCAGTCCACAACCCGCAATCTGACGCTGACTGGCCAGTTCGTCGGCTCACTGCCGTGGGCCAGTCCCGAGCAGGTCGAGGGCGACCGCAAGCGGACGGACATTCGCACGGACATCTACTCGCTGGGCGTGCTGATGTACCGGGCCCTGACCGGCCGCCATCCCTATCCGGTGGACGGCACCATGCGATCGGTGCTCGACCACATCTGCTCCAACGAGCCAGACCGCCCCAGCCGGGTCAGCCGCGCGCTCGACGACGAGCTCGACGCGATCCTGCTCAAGTGCCTGGCCAAGCAGCCCGAGCGGCGTTATCAGAGCGCGGCGGAATTGGGGCGCGACATCGTCCGGTACTTGCGCGGTGAAGCCGTCGAAGCACGCCGCGAATCGCCGTCGGCCGGTTGGTACATCGCGCGAAAGATCATCCGCCGCCACCGCGCGGCGGCATCGATCGCGGCCGTGTTCGTGTTCCTGATCGCCGCGGCCGCGGCGGCGTTGGCGCTACAGGCCCGCTCGCTCGCCAAAGAGCGTGACGATGCCCGCACCGCACGCACTCAGGCGCAACAACACGCGCAGCAAGCGGAGGTCGAGCGCGATCATGCCCTGCGCATTCAGCGCATGCTGGCCAACATCTTGACGTCCGTCGATCCGCGCACCGCCCGCGGCCGGGACGTGACCGTGCTGCGCGACGTGCTTGACCGGGCCGCCGAGCAGGTCGGCAGCGAACTGGGCGATCGGCCAGCGCTCGAAGCGTCGGTGCGCGAGACGATCGGCCGAACCTACCTGAACCTCAGTCAGTATGACGCGGCTGAGCAACAGCTCAGCACGGCGCTGGAAATCCGGCGGGCAGAGCTGGGTCTGGATGATCCGCACCCCTGGCGACTCACGGCGCTGTTGGGTCGCTCGCATTGGGAGCGCGGCAGCCTGCCCGAGGCCCAAGCGCTCTTCGAGCAGGCGATCGAAAACCTGGGCCGCATCCTGGGTGAGCAGAACCAGGAGACGCTGGCGGCGATGAACAACCTGGCCCTGATCTACAAGGCCCGCGGCGACCTGGACGGCGCCGCCAAACTGCTCCATACGGCCGCGGCCGGCCTGCGCGAAATCCACGGCGACGAACACGCCGAAACGCTGGCAACCATGACCAACCTGGCCACCGCCATGCTGGGGCGCGGAAAGCTCGCTGCCGCCGAGGCAACGTACGCTGACGTGCTATCCCAACTGCGGGCCACGTCCGGCGACGACGACCCCGGCACGATGACGCTGATGAACAACCTGGGCGACGTGCGCCGCCGCTTGGGCCGGTTGGACGACGCCGAGCCGCTGCTGTGCGAGGCGCTCGAGCGGCGCCGCCGCGTGCTGGGTGATGAGCACGCGCTCACGCTGCAGTCGATGACGAATCTCGCCCAGCTCCGTCTGGAGCAACGGTCGTTCGACGAAGCTGAGGGCCTGCTGCGCGAAGCGCTCGAGGGTCTGCGGGCTACGGTCGGCGTCGAGCACAACGACACGCAGGTGACGATGAACCGGCTGGCGGCTGTGCTGATGAACCTCGGCCGATTTGAGGAGGCCGAACCCCTGCTGGTTGAGTCCGTCCAAACTGCCTCACGAGCCTTCGGACCCAACCACAGCCATGCGCTGGCGGCCATGAACCGCCTGGCCGAGCTGCGCCGCCGCCAAGGCCGGCTGGACGAAGCCGAGCCGCTGCTGATCGCCGTCCGCGATAGACTGCTGGATGCCGCCGGTCCCGGCCATCCGAACACGCTGGCGGTACAGGTTCACCTGGGAACGGTGTGGCTTGAGCAGGGCCGCATCGCCGAAGCGCACGATCTGCTGCAGCCGACACGCGACCGTCTGCAGACGGTCCGCGGCCCGCGCCACTTCGATTCGGTGAAGGCCACGATCCAACTGGCCGCAGCGCTTTCAAAACTCCGAGAGTTCGACGAAGCTGCCAGTCGCTACGCCGAAGTACTGCCCGTTGCCGCCGAGCTCTACGGGACGCAAGACCCTGGTGTGGCGCTCTTACAAAAGGCACACGCCGAATGCCTGATCGAGCTGAGCCGGCTCGACGAAGCCGACGCCGCCTTGCAGGCCAGTCTGGCGATCCTGCAAACCGCGCGCGAGCCGTCCGACCCTGACCTGCAGGCCGTGCAGGCACTGATCGAGCAAGTCCGACGTTCGCGATAACGCACGCAAGCGTATCGTCTTCACCTGTGGGAACGGCGCGCCGGCGCCGTGGGTTCGGATTTCCGGGCCATGCGGCGAGGGGCGAGTGCGCCACGCACGAGGGCCAGCCACTGCCGGCGGGCCTGCACCTCCAGTTCGGCGTGGCGCGTCAGCAGCGTCAGAAACGCGTCGTCGGTCTTCGGGTCTGGCGGTTGCCAGTCCCGGACGCGTCGCTCAACCTCAGCCAGGGCGACCGATGCTGCATCTACCCATCGCCGGCGCTCCCTGGGAGGCAGTGCGGCCAGGAACCGTGCCCGCGAACGAAGCGGATCGTACGACACCGTGACAACATCCGGGGCCAACGGGGGCCCGATCCAGCTTCGCAGCACGGTCAACCCCGCCGGCGTGACTCGGTACAACATGCGCGGCCGCCGGCCCACCCTGTCCACACGGGCCGCCAACAGGCCCTGCCGCTTCAGGCGACGCATCAGCGGGTAGATGGCGCCGGCGCTGCCGCTCCATTGCGTCGACGGCGAGCGCTGCATGTGCGTCCGTACCTGGTAGGGGCTGCACGGGCCGAGCTGCCACAACAGGCCGAGTACGAAGCATTCGAGTTCGCTGCGGCGGCGGCCGGTCACGCCCGCAGCGTAGGCCCGGCTCGGCCGCCGTGCAAGTTTTGACAGTTGATCGGGGTCGCCGGCGTTGTGTATGATACGATTCGTACTATGTGGCGAACGCGAACGAGGAGGTGTATTCGATGAACTGTCTGCTGATCCGGGCCGCAGCCTTGCTGGTACCCACCGCCTTCGGGACGTTCATGCTGACCGAGCCGGCCGCGTTGCCGGATACGCCGGCCGGGGCGTGTGTACGCGCCTTCTTTGACATGATCGCCGAGCCGACGGACGAGAACGTCCGCCGGTTCGAGAGCGAGCACCGTTCGCCGCGGCGCCTGGCCGAGCGCTCGATGGAGTCCCGCGTCAGCCGTGCCGCTGAGCTGCGGGCGCGGCTCGGCAAGCTGTCGCTCAAGGAAGTCATCAGTGTTGACCCGAACGCGATCGTGGTCGTGGCCAACGGCAAGGACGGCCCCGTCCGGCTGGAGTTTGAGTTCGACGCAAGCGCCGACGGCAAGCTCGACGCGATCCAGGTGATCATCGGCGAACCGCAGCACTCCGGTCCGCCCGTAGCACTCACGCCAGAGGTGCGCGCCGCCACCGTCGAGGGGGCGGCGGATGCCGTCGAAAAGGGCTACGTCTATCCGGAGATCGGCCAGAAGATGGCGGCCGCGCTGCGCGACAAGCTCAAGGCCGGCGCCTACGAGCAGGCAAAGGACGAACCCGCATTCGCCCGAATGCTCACGCAGGACTTGCGGGCCGTCAGCAACGACCGGCATTTGGGCGTGCGCCCCGCGCCCCGCACCGACCAGCCCGACCGCGGGCCGAGTGCTCAGGAAATCGCCGGCGACGACTACGGCTTCCGCAAGGTCGAGATCCTGCCGGAGAACATCGGCTACGTCCGCTTTGACGCATTCATGAACGCGCCCCAGGCCGAGACCACGGCGGCAGCCGCGCTCGCCTTCGTCGCGCACTGCGACGCCCTCATCTTCGACCTGCGCGAAAACGGCGGCGGTGACCCGGCCATGATCCGCTTCATGACCAGCTTCCTCTTCGATGAGCCAACGCATCTGAATGACATGGTCGATCGTGACGGGAAAGTGGTCGAAGAGTTCTGGACGCTCAAGAGCGTGCCGGGCCGGCGTTTCGCGACCGGCTTGCCCGTTTTCGTGCTCACGAGCTCATACACGTTTTCCGGCGCCGAGGAGTTCCGCTACAACCTGCAAAACCTCAAGCGGGCGACGATCGTGGGCGAGACCACCGGCGGCGGCGCGCATCCGGTTCGTGGCGAACGGATCAACTTACGCTTCATGATTGGTGTGCCGTATATGCGCGCCCGCAACCCGATCTCGCAGACCAAACGGGAGGGAACCGGCGTCAAACCGGATGTGGGCGTCTCCGCGAGCCAAGCGCTGGAGCGGGCGGTCGAACTCGCGACGAAAGCCATTCACGATCGCCGATCGGGTTCGGATACGACGAAGTAACTGCGGCAGGGTCGTCTCTCGGCGTACGCACGTGTCGGCCAAGAGATAGCCGAACCGGTCCCTGCACGGCCCCGCGCTCCTCCGATGGCGGAGCGGTCTGTGCGCCTCCGATCGCCGCGATATGGCCCTAGCCGGCCAGCTTGGGTTGAACCCTGCCACTCAGAATCCGTACAATCGGGTGACTTCGCCGGTGAGCACCGATGGCGACCGAACCCGAATCTTCCGGTCTCGTGACGCAGCTTCTCCATGCCGCCGGGCGGGGCGATCACGTCGCGGCGGACCGGTTGCTTCCGCTGATCTACGATGAACTTTTGGCTCTGGCCCGCAGCCACATGCGCCACGAGAAACTAGGGCACACGCTCCAGGCCACCGCCCTGGTTCACGAAGCCTATTTGAAGCTGATCGGGAGCGATGAAATCAGTTGGACGAGCCGGGCCAGCTTCTTCCAGGCCTCGGCCAAGGCCATGCGCCGCATCCTGATCGACCACGCCCGCCGGCGCGGGCGCGTCAAGCGGGGCGGCGACCGCCAGCGCGAGCCGCTCGATGCCGTCGACCTGGCCGTCTCGGCCGATCGCGACCAAGTCGAAGCGCTCGATGCGGCCGTCAGCCGGCTGGCCGAACGCGATCCGCGGGCGGCCGACGTCGTGCAGCTTCGTTTCTACGCCGGGCTCAGTGTTGAAGACACGGCCGCGGCCCTGGGCTTGTCCGAGCGGACCGTCAAGCGCGAGTGGGCCTTCGCGCGGGCCTGGCTGTTTCAGGAGCTGCAGTCGTAGCGGTCGGACGCTGCGCGAGGTGAGCCGCGGTGGCGGATTGGAAGCAGGTCAAGTCGATCTTCGAAGAACTGGTCGAGCTCTCCGGCGCCGATCGCGAGGCGTCGATCGGCCGTCTGTGCGACGGCGATCCTGCGCTGCGTGCCGAAGTCGACCGCTTGCTGGCGTCGCACGACGACGCGGGGCGGTTCATGGGGGCGCCGACACTGGAGCGCGAGGCCGGTGGACCGAAGCGGGAAGGGATTCCCGCACAGGAAGGTGCGAGCAAGGATTCTCGCACCAGCGACGCGCCGCTCGTGCGAGAATCCCTTCTCGCACGAAGCACTGCGGGAATCCCCTCCCGCAGCCTGCCGCCGCCCATCGGGCCGTACACGCCGCTCGAGGTGATCGGTGAGGGCGGGTTCGGCACGGTCTATCGCGCGCAGCAGGACTCGCCCGTACAGCGAATCGTCGGGCTGAAGGTCATCAAGCTCGGGATGGACACGCGCGAGGTGATCGCCCGCTTCGAGAGCGAGCGGCAAGCCCTGGCGATCATGAGCCATCCGAACATCGCGGCCGTGTTCGACGCCGGTGCGACGGCCGAGGGCCGGCCGTATTTCGTCATGGAGTACGTGCCGGGAGAGCCGATCACCGCCTATTGCGACCGGCGCCGGCTCGGCGTGCGCGAACGGCTCGAGTTGTTCAAACAGGTCTGCTACGCCATCCAGCACGCGCATCAGAAGGGCGTCATTCATCGCGACATCAAGCCGAGCAACGTCCTGGTGATCAGCCCGGCCACCGCCAACGCACCGGCGCAAGCCGAGCAGCCCGCGATCATCAAGGTGATCGACTTCGGCATCGCCAAGGCCGCGGGTCCGCGTCTGAGCGACCAGACCGTTCTGACGCAGGAGGGCGTGCTGGTCGGAACGCCCGAATTCATGAGCCCCGAGCAGGCCGACCCGGGTCAGCTCGACATCGACACGCGAACCGACATCTACTCGCTGGGCGCGCTGCTCTACGCCCTGCTGACCGGCACGCTGCCGCTCGGCCCGAACCTCCTGCGCACAAAGGGTTTTGCCGAAGTCCTGCGAATTGTTCGCGAGGTCGAGCCAGCCCGGCCAAGCACGCGCGTTGGCAGCTTGGCGCTTGCTCCCTCACCCTTCAAGGAAGTGGGCCGGGGCGAGGGTGGCGATTGTCGATTCCCGATTTCCGATTGCCGATTCGCAGACGGGACTCGCGGGGCGACTCGGAAATCGGAAATCGGAAATCGGAAATCCAGCGCGCTCGATATCGCCCAATCCCGCCGCAGCGATCCGCGCTCACTGGCGCGCACACTGCGCGGCGATCTCGACTGGATCGTCATGAAGTGCCTGGAGAAGGACCGCGCGCGACGCTACCAGTCGGCCGGCAGCCTGGCGCTCGAGGTCGAGCGTTATCTGCGCGGCGAGCCGGTGCTGGCCGGTCCACCGGGCGCGGGCTACCGCCTGCACAAGTTTGTCCGCCGCAACCGCGTGGCCATCGGAGTGGTGGCGGTGATCAGCGTGGCCCTGGTCGTCTCGATCACCGGTCTCGTGGCCGCCGTCCGCGCCCGCGACGTCGCCCACGAACAGCGCGAAGTCGCCCAGCGCAGCAGCCGGGCCGCCCACGACGCCGCCGTCAAGGCCGAAGCCGTCAATCGGTTCCTCCAGGAAATGCTGTCGGCGGCCGACCCCAGGTTCAGCGCGCGGCGCGAGCTGACGGTGCGCGAATCGCTTGATCGAGCTGTTGCCAAGCTCGACGCCGGTGCGATGAGCGATCAGCCCGAGATCGAGGCTGCCGTTCGCCTGACGATTGGGCGCTCGTACGCCGGCCTGGCCCAATTCGAGGCCGCCGAGGTGCAAGTCGAGACCGCTATCGCGGCCTGTCGTGAGTTTGTCGGCGAGGACTCGCCTGCGTACGCCCAGGCGCTTCACGAGCGCGGCTGCGTACGCAAGCTGGCCGGCCGACCGATCGAGGCCGAAGCGGACCTGCGGGCAGCGCTGGCCATTCAGCGGGCGCGCGGTGAAGAGGGCGCCGCGGCGGCCGCGACCTGTGCAAACGATCTGGCCCTGGCGCTGCTCGATCAGAAACGGCTCGACGACGCCGAACCCCTGCTCGCGGAAGTGTTGTCGTACGCACGTCAGCATCAGAGCCCCTCCCGCCAAGGGAGCGGTCGCGACGGGCGCGACGCGGCGGCCACATCCATCCTGGCCGAGGCCATCAACAACATGGGTTCGCTGCACCTGGCCCGCGGCGAGTTCGCCGCTGCTGAGCCGCTGTTTCGCGAGGCGATCGAGGTCAACCGCCAACGGCTGGGCAAGCTCCATCCCAGCATCGCCACCAACCTCGACAACCTGGCCCAGGCCCTGCAGGGCAAGGGTGATCTCGCAGGTGCTGAGAACGCCTTCAGCGAAGCCATCGCGATTCGCCGCGAGCTGCTCGGGGCACAACATCCCGAATTGGCCACCAGCCTGCACAATCTCGCGGTCCTTCAGTTCGCCCGTGGGAACCGTGAGGCGTGCGAAACGGCTCTTCGCGAATCGTTGGCCATCTTCCGTGAGACCTACGGTCCGACCCATTCCGACACGCTGACCGTGCTCCACAGTCTGGTCAGTGTGGTTGGCGGAAGCCCAAAGCCGGACGAAGCTGAGACGCTGCTGCTGGAGGCGTTTGAGGCAGTACGAGACGATCCGGCCGTCGATGTGAACCAGAAGCGAATCCTGGCCGAGCGGCTGGTGCAGCTCTATCAGGCCTGGGCGCGGGCCGACAATGCCGCCGAGTGGGCTCGACGGGCCGACGCGCTTCGCACGCCCCCACGGCCCGCTCGTGCATCGGCCACCGAACCGTCCAGCCCGTCCAGCGCTGCCTCCGAGAGACCTGACTGACGACCTCATTTTCTTTTCTGGCCGCGTGGCCCCACGGCGGTGGCTACGGCGCCTATCTTTCGGTTGCAAGCCGTCTGCTGAGTAAGGTCAAGAAACCGAGTGGCAGAGGTTGAAATGGTACACGGGAATCTGGGAAGTTGAGCGGTCTGTGAAAAGCTTGGTTTGGCATCGTATTTGCGGTGCGCGAACCGAGCTAGCGCGGCAAAGTAGCGCCCGCGCCCCTCTCTGGGAGACAAGAGCGAGAGTCGATCACGCTGGCCAGGAACCGGCGGGTGCGCGTGCGCCCGTCGCGTCTGGTGTCTTGTCGCTGGAGAGAAGGTGATGAAGGGGATTCGAAGTGCCCTCGGGTGGGTCGCGGCTGCGGCTCTTGGCCTTGTGATGAGCGCGGGATCAGACTCCGTCCGAGCGGGAACGGTCTATCAATCGGTGAACGAAAACCTGAACCCCGGCCTGTTCTTCTGGGCGGCGCCGAGCGGCAACATCGGCTGGTATTGGACACCCGCGACCGACTTGGACTTGCTGGGTGTTCAGACACGGCTGAACACGGTTGGCAACAATATCTTCAACAATTACACGTTTACGACAACACTGTACACCGACCGGCCGGCCGTCGGCGGCACGCCGCTGGGCGCGTTCATGTGGAACGGCGCGACGCCGATCGATGGTCCCTGGCTGGGCGGCGAGTTCGCCGCGCCGCTGTCGCTAACGGGCGGCACAACCTACTTCCTGGGCATGGCGGGCTGGGAGCAGAGTCTGGCTGAGCACCCGGGCGGTGGGTCTGGCGTCAATTGGATTCATCCGCCCGACCAGGACGGGGCGGAGAATCTCGGGGCTGGCTCTGGCTACACCGGCGTTGGCTTCAGCGCCCAGATGAACACCGGCATGATGCCGGCCAACGTCGATTCGCCGGTTCTGCGCTTCATCATTCCGGAGCCCTCGACGCTGGCGATCCTGGGTTTGGGTGCGGTGCTCGTGCTGCGCCGACGTGCGGGCGCTTGACGGGCGCCCTCGTCACATTCTGAGATTCCACCCAAAGCGGCCCGGTCGGCGAGTGACCGGGCCGTTTCGCGCGCGACCCATCCGGCGCCAGACGCGCATGTTTAGATTTAGACCCTGGGAGCCTGACCGAGTAAGATGCGCCGAGCCCGTCCGAGGGTACTCTGTGATTGCAAGACCCGGGGTTTTTTTGACTGCAACATGGCCTTCCGCGCGGTCGGCACCAATTACTCGGGCACAACCGTAGGCTAGGGCGCCTGGGCAAAGAGATTAGCGAGGGTCGCGGCATCGTCCAGGTCGACGTCGCTGTCACCGCTCAGGTCGAATGGCGCGCAGAGCGGCGAAGCGGGTGTGGATGGTCCGTTGATGCATGTCACGAACGCCGCGAAGTCGTCAAGGTCAACGTCGCCATCGGCGTCGAAATCGCCTGGCAGCGGTGCGGGGTTCAGATCGGCGATCCAGCCTTCGTTGTTGCCGAATCCGGCATGGACTCCGGTCCCGATGATCGTCAGACCGTCGGCGGAGACGCCGGTCGCGTCGGGCAGCGTCCAACCGGTGAGGTCCATGCCGTAGTGGTTCACTAGGAGCTGGGGCAGGTTTCTCATTCCGTTAGCGGCATCCCAAGTGAATGCCTCTTTGTAGCCGACTGGGCTCGGCGTACCCCATCCGACCACTACGGAACCATCGGCCGACACGGCAGTGGCCCGGCTGTTGACGAGACCGCCCGGCAGGTCACCCAGCGAGACCATGCCGCTCGCCTGGGTCCAACGGAACGCTTGAAAGCCGTCGGGTGGGTAGTACGCGTATCCCACGATGACAGTGCCGTCGGCCGAGACTGCCAGAGCGCGGCTCTCGAACTGGTCCTGGCTCGGCGCTCCTAACCCCACCATGCCGGTTGCTTCTGTCCACCGAAACGCTTCCGGACCGCTGGCGCCCCGGCTATAGCCGACAACGACTGAACCGTCGGCCGAAGCGCCGTACGCCTCGCTGAAGACGTCGTTTTGCGGCAAGTCGCCCAGGCCGACGAGGCCGCTGGCAGCGGTCCATCGAAACGCCTCGCGGCCGTCGGCGGAACGGCCGAACCCGACGACGACGTTGCCATCGCCCGAAACACCGAGGGCAACGCTCTCAAAGATGCCGCCCGGGAGGTCGCCCAAGCCCACGAGGCCGCTGGCCTGCGTCCATCGGAACGCTTCGATGTACTGGTTATTGACATTGCTGGATCCGACGACGACCGTGCCATCGGCGGAGACGGCAAAGGCCCCGCTAGATGGAAACGGCGAGGAAAACATGCCGAGACCGACCATGCCGCCGGCCAGCGTCCAACGGTATGCCTCCGGATAGGACGAGGCGCTCGATCCGACGACGACCTGGCCATCGCCTGAAATGGCCAGGGCGGTGCTGTACACAAAGCCGCCGGGAAGGTCGCCCAAGCCCTGAAAACTCGGTTGCGCCGTGACTGTACGCACAGCCACCAACGCTGCCAGTGCGAACAAGACGACCGCGACACGCCGAATGAGGTGCATGAGCATGTTGGGTTCCTAGCAAAGCAGCCATTGCGCCCAGAAGTAGCGTGCGGCGTGCGGAGCGCGTCATCGCGCACCCGCAGCGCCGCGCATCGGACTTGTGCCCATCAAGAAGCCCGGTGGACTAGGGCTTATCGCCGTCGCCGTCTCCGGCAGGACCATCATCGCTGTCGCCGTCGGAGCCGTCGTCGTGGTCGTCGCCGGCACCATCATCGATGTCGCCATCTTCGTGATCGTCAGCGGCGCCGTCGTCACCGTCGGCGTCATCTCCGTCGTCGTGGTCACCATCCGCGCCATCGTCAGTGTCGCCGACGCTGCCGTCGTCTTGGTCGCCGCCAGCGCCGTCGTCCTTACCGTCGCCCGGCCCGCGATAGAGCAGGCCTGCGCCCTTCTCCGGAACATTGTCGGAAACGGACAGACCGATGAGTGAGGCCGACTGATTACCGCAGCCGGACAGCGCGATCGCCACGACAGCGCTCGCCAAGATCAATCGAATCGCCATGTTGTTCGCTCCTCTCATGCTGAACCAGACCATCGAACGCACCGTGCACATGCACGTGCCCAACGACTTGCAGCAATCGTAACGCGCTCGCACAACGAAAAAACAAGAATTAGGAAACTCTAATTTGCCAGTCCGCCCGGCAGCGGGTAATTCACCCAGACGCGCATTGCCGATGCCGCGCGTGGCGGCGGGTAGGGCCTGAAGTCGATCGGTGAAGCAGCAGACACGCCATGAACGCCTCGGCGGACCAGTCAAGCAGCGCGACGGCGCCCATCCGGGTGCTTTTGGTCGAGGACGACATTCGAACCGCCGAGACGATTCGCGACGGGTTGGACGGACGCGCGTTCGCCTTGCACCACGCGCGCACGCTGTCTGAAGGCCTCCGGCTCTTGGATCTACGCGCTTGCGAAGTGCTCGTTTTGGATTTGGCCCTGCCTGATGGGAGCGGCTTGGAGTTCGCCGACCAGGTACGGCGGGCTGGCAATCGTGTACCCATCCTCATGCTGACCGCCAGAGACACGGTCGCAGCGCGAGTGGATGGTTTTCGCCATGGGGCCGACGACTACCTGTGCAAGCCGTTCGCCGTTGAGGAGCTGGCCGCGCGCTTGCGGGCCATCTGCCGCCGCGCCCAGGCCGAGTTCAGCCACGTTCTGTGCTACGCCGATGTTGAGCTCAACCTGCTGACGCGCCAGGCATGCCGACAAGACATTGTGGTCACGCTTTCGGCGCGCGAGCTCGATCTCCTGTCCTACCTGCTCCGACGGCCCGGCCAGGCGCTGACCCGCGATCAAATCCTCGAGGACGTATGGGGCGTGGGGCGGCACGCCAGTAACGTCGTGGACGTGTACGTGAACTATCTGCGGAACAAGCTCGAAGCCAGCCGGCTGCCGCGCATCATTCACAACGTTCGGGGCGTCGGCTACATGCTCTCGGCGACCAGCCCAGACGCGCTCGCGTGAGCCGGCGAGGCAGCGGGCGATTCGGCAGGTCTGGCGGGATCCTCGCCAGACGGCAGGAAGATGCGAAACGTGGTCCCGACGCCGACACGGCTTTCGACCTCAACGAAGCCTCCGGCGCACTTGACGGCTGCATAGACGATCGCCAGACCCATGCCGCGTCCGCACCGCTCGCCCCGTGACTTGGTGGTAAAGAACGGTTCGAAGATGCGGCGTTCCACCTGGCGCGTCATGCCACAGCCCGTGTCAGTGACCGACAGCACTCCAAATCGCGCCGCCCGCGCAGCATCAGGAAGCCTGGTCTCTGCAGACCTGATCGCCAGCCGCAGTTCACCGCCCTTGGGCATGGCTTCGCGCGCGTTTTGCACGAGATTCAGAACAATGTGAGTAAGCTGGTCGCGGTCGACTGTCACGTGTACGCCCGGATCGAAATCACAGTTGAGGTGCACGCCGTCATGGAACGACTCGTCCAGCGAGTTCAGAATCAGGTTCACGGTTTCGTGCAGGTAGAGAATCTCCGGTTGCCCGCGGTCGCCGCGGGCAAAATCGAGCAGCTCGCGCGAGAGGCTGGCCGCCTGGCGGCACGCTCGCAGGGCACGGCGCAAGCGTTCGGCCTGGGCCGGATCCTGATTGTTGGCTTCCAACAACGCCAGGGATCCGGTTGCGCTGGTCAACAGGCTGTTGAAGTCATGCGCGACGCCCTGAGCGAGCGTAATGGTTGCCTGCATGGTTTCGGCTCGCTGAAGCTGGACCTGCGCATCCTCCAACGAGGCCGCCATCTGATTGAGCGAGCCGGCCAACTGTCCGAGCTCGTCGCTGGACGTAGCTGTGGCGCGATAGGCCAGACGGCCAAGGCCAAACTCCGCTGCGGCCAGTCGAAGCCGGTCGATCGGAAGGATGAGCCACCTGCGGATCAGGGCTGCGCCGATGGCAACCAGGCCAGCGCCTGCGACGCCGATGCCCAGCGCCAACCACAGGACCACCGTACCCGTGCGCGCGAGATTCTCTGCGGTTCGATTGCGCGCCTCGTCCAGGGCGGCGCGGGCTTGCCGCAGTCGCCGGTCGAGTTCCGGCACGATCTCCGTTTCAGCGCGCGTCGCCAGCCGCACCGTCGCCTGGTCACGCTCGCCGGATTCGAGAAGCGCAAGGCAGTCTTCAGACTCCGCCTGAAACCGAGCCGCCAGCGCCGGTACGTCGTTCCATGCCCCGGGCCGTTCGTGCGCTCGGGTGAAGCGTGCCGCGTCGCGGAGCCGTTGTACGAATCGCTGGAGCGAAACGCGCTGATCGTTGACGTTGCCGCGCAGTCCTGTCGCCAATTCACGCAGTTGCACAAGCTGCGCACTGGCTTCAATGCGCAGCTGATCGAGCTCCTGGGCTTGGTCGAGAGAACGCTGGAAGCTGCCAATGGCGCTGTCCACACGAAGCTGCACGCCGTAAATCGTGCCGAATGCCGCCAATAGCCCAAACGCGGCGAAGAGTGCAAGCAGCAGAATGAGTCGCCGTTTCAGGCTCATATCGTCGGCGGCACAGAGCCGTCAATTGCCGACCTCAGCCTGGTACGCCCAGTCCCAGGATTCGCTCTCGGGGCGCCGGCTGCTCAGGACATGACCGCCGACGAATGCGACATTCGTCATTCCCCGATGACGCGTGGCTGGCATCCAGTACAGCCCGGTCGAATAAGGATCATTGCGCCCGGGCAGCGGCGGCGCCGTATAGAACGGGGAAATGCCCGCGGCGTTGGCCTGCGCTCCATCCACATCGAGTAGCAGCGGGACAAAGCCATGGCGGAGGACATCGGCCCGAACGTGCGTGACGGCGACGGGCGAGAGCACCGCGCCACCCGGCAAGTTCATCACAGCCCGGTAGAGCCGCATGTTCATGGCCGTGGAAACGTCCTTGGCCGGCGAGATGGCGTCGCTTCCGCAGGGGTAACCGCTCTGCTTCTTCAGTCGCCCGGCCCCCGATGGGCACAACATCAACTCGCTGCTGGAGAGTAGCGGAGCGGAGCTGACACCCGGCTGGTCCCAGAACTCGTGGATGCGGTAGGCGCTCTCCTGAAAGTCGTTCGCGTAGAAACGCGCGGGGCCCAGAGCCTCGCTATCGCCACGGCCTTCAGCCGCCAGACCATCCGCAAATAACTGAAACTTGAACGCGACCGAGCGGAGGTTCGACATGCATTTCAGGGCGCGCACCGTTCCGCGGGCCGACCTGAGGGCTGGCAAGAGAATCCCGATCAGCAGCGCGACGATGGTCACGACGACCAGCACTTCGACAAGCGTGAACGCAGCGCCAGCGGACCGCGCACGGCGCACGTACGACGTCGTCGCCTGAGTGATCGCCATTCTCTGCCTTGCTCGCACGTGCACGCTCCGCGATCTGCAGTCTCAGTCGACCGGTCCGGTCAGGCCCATGCTGGCATCATCAAGATCGATATCGCCGTCCAGGTTGTAATCCGTGAGCGCGCACGCGGCATCAGCAAACGAAGCGTTCGCGCCTGAAAAACAGCTCATGAGTTTGCTGTAGTCGCGCAGGTCAACGTCGCCGTCGGCGTCGAAATCGCCCGGCGTACCGACCAGCAATGCGTCGAGGCTGTCGCAGACTCCGTTCTGATCGATGTCAAAGATGCTGAAGTTCTGGCCAAACTCCGGGATCACCGCCGCTCCATCAAGTTGGCCGTCATCCTCATCGTGATGCAGGATATACGCCTGAATCCGCTGTTGATCCTGCAGATCCGCGAGCCCGTCGCCATTGACGTCCCCGCGCACGACGTTTGGATACGCATCGGTCCACACGAAGTACTCGCCCGAGGGGTCCGGCTCGACATAGCTGTTGCCGAACAGGACGGTGACGGCCCATTGCGTCGGGTCGAGATAATCGCTCGGATCAAGGAATTGCCAGCCGTCGATGATGGCCTGCTCCGGCGGAGCCGGGGGTGGCAGCATCGCCAGAACGGTTGCGCTAACTTGAAGATCGGTCAGCGCTTCTAAGACGGAGGATTGATTGGCTGCCGTATGGTCCAGGGGCTCCGGTGGCTGGCCGGCCATCAAGCCGGCCCCGGTGTTCGTCAGCGGAAACACCAGCGAGATGCAGGTCACGTCTTCGCTGGGATCGTGACGAAACTGCAGCGTGCAATGGGGCATGTACTGGCCGGCGTCGTCTCCGCCATCCACCAGGCTGAACGGCTCATAGCCATGTGCCCGATGGAAGAACTGACCGCTGATGTTCCACGTCTCGCCCGCTTCGAAGACGGCGTTGTCGTTCCCGATGAGATGGGAGATTTCGGCCGGGTTCCCCTCATTCTCTCGGAACGCAAGGTGAAACTCCTCCCCGTGCCGCTTCACGAGGGGTGGCGTGAAAAACCCATCGTCGCAGGCCGACGCGTCCAGCGCGACTCGGTCCTGGAAGTCCGGTCGGGCCGTCTTGCCGCCGAAGCGGGCCGTATTCCCGAGATAGTGATAGCACGGCGACGAGAGTTCACCTCCCGTTTGCACGTCCTGGTCCATGTCGATCTCGACAAACCCAAACACAGGACGGTCGCCGAATTCAAACGGATTGAACTCATCCGGCTGGGCCGATCCTGGTGGATTCACCACGCCCATGACGATCAGGTCCAAGCGCACAAAGTCGCCGCTCGCGCTGAAGCTTCCGGTGAACAGGTCTGCGGCTGGAGCGAGCGGGGCCCACGCCCCGAGGCGCACTTCGCGCAAGTCGATGGGAGGATGCGCGGCCGGGTCGAATGATCCATCCGCGCCGGGATCGGTGCGCCGCGCAGTCGCATCTCCGACGCCGTCGATAATGACCAGCGGCGGCACGCCCTGGGCACATGCCGCTGGCGGAAAGGCCAGAGCGAAGCAGAGCAAGTCGTGGATTGCAAACCGGCTCGGTATGCGCGTTTTCATGTGCGCCTTCGCTTGCTGCGCGCATGTATTGCGGCTCCGCCGGTTTCGATTGCCCCTCGACCGGGGCCACGTCGGCGTCAAGGGCAAGAGGACACAAGGCGGACAATCATCAAGAGTGAACCCTACCACAATACGATCGGCGCGTCAATGACGACCGCGCCGTCGTGCTCCGGGCGCGCGACCAACGCACCGTCGGGTCGGCAACCTTGGGAGTGCTCCTGGTCGCATTAGGCTTCGTTTGCAACCCCTCGGCGCGCGCATGGGGTTGCCTGCCGGCCCCGGACAATGCCGATTCTTGCCGACTATTCGCTCTGCAAGCCTGTCGCGCCGTGTAGTTTGCGGGTCATCACCGACGATGGTCACGGCTACACGGCTCAGGCGAGCTACCGCTTGGACCGCATGCAGGTCTCGCTCGCCGCGTTTCGCAACGTCTGTTCGATCGGCCTGAGCGTTTCGCTATTGCTCTCGATTGCATCCGACGGCGTTTTGTTCCGGCGGCGGCCGGCACGCTCGTGTTTGACGATCTGCGAGTCACGAGCAGTGGACAGTGGCACGTGGAATCGGGCGCGACGATCGGCCGTCCCGGCGACGACGAGTTGGTCATGCTCAGACCCGGGCGCCAGGCGGCCGAGCTCGATCTCCAGTGTGCCGCCGGCGCCCTGCGTGTAATGGCCGGCGATGAAAGGGTTCGACGGGTGTGAACCGATGGTCAGGATTCCCGGCGATCCGCTTGGGCAAACGGTGGCGCCCGTGTTGGGCGTGGGCGCGGGCCACAACCTGCGATTCCCGGACGGCGTCCACCTGACGCCGCACGACTTCCAACTCGGCGATGCGACGCGCACGTGCCGGGTCGGGGACCTCGGTGGAACGATTGGTGATATGACCGTGACCGGCAGGGCGACCGCTGGTTCGATGGATACAAACTCGACCGGCCGTTGAACACCTGAGTTGCTCAATCCGCAATTCAGCCGGATCATGGCCGATATGAGCGAGTTCAGAGTCCTGGTAGCCGACAAGCTGGCCGAGCCCGGGCTGGCAAGGCTGAAGTCCGCATCGTGCGCTGGTGCGGGCGGGGACGCCCGCGCTCCGATCGCGTTTGACGTGAAGACCGGACTGTCGCCGGATCAGCTTGCGGCCGAGATTCCAGGCTACGACGCGTTGATCATCCGCTCCGGCGTGCAAGTCACGCGGGCGGTGCTGGCCAACGTTGGGCGCCTGCGGGCCATCGCTCGGGCTGGGGTGGGGGTTGACAACGTCGACGTGGATGCGGCCACGGCCGCCGGCGTACTGGTGATGAACACGCCGGACGCCAACACCATTTCGACGGCCGAACACACGATGGCGATGATGCTGGCGCTGTATCACCGCATTCCGGCGGCGCATCAGCACGTGGCCGGCGGACAGTGGAAACGCGCCGAGTTCGTCGGGCATCAGCTGGCCGGGCAGACGCTGGGCATCGTCGGCTTCGGGCGCATCGGCCGGGCGGTCGCGGCGCGGGCTCTGGCGCTCGATATGAAAGTGATCGCGCATGACCCGTTCGTACAAGGGCCGACGGCCATGGATGGTCGGGTGGCCATCAGTAGTGATTTGCACGCGGTGCTGCGGCAGGCGGACTGCGTGACTTTGCACGCCACGCTGTCGCCCCAGACGCGCGGGCTGATCGGGGCGGCCGAGCTCGCACTGCTCAAGCCGACGGCCACGCTCGTCAACTGTGCCCGCGGCGAATTAGTCGACGAGGTGGCGTTGGCCGCGGCCCTTCACGAGGGCCGGCTGGCCGGGGCAGCCATCGACGTGTTCAGCCAGGAGCCGCCGGCCGGCAATCCGCTGCTTTCCGCCAAGAACATCGTGCTGACGCCGCACATCGGGGCCTCGACCGAAGAGGCCCAGACGGCCGTCTCTGTGGAGGCGGTCGAAGCCGTGCTCGATTACCTGCTCCGCGGCGAGATCCGCGGGGCCGTGAACCTGGCTGGGATCCCGCCGCACCTGTCGGACCGCGATAAGGCGTACCTCGACCTGTGTCGCCGCATGAGCACGCTGCTGTCGTCTCTGGCCGACAGCGGCATTGAGCGGATCGAGGTTACCACGTTTGGCGAGACGCTGGAGCGAGTCGGGCCGACCTTGGCGCGACAAGCGGTGGTCGATCTGCTCAGCCCGCACCTGTCCACGCGGCTGAATCTCGTCAACGCCGAGACCTACGCCCGTAGCCGAGGGATCGAAGTCGCGCACACCAAGCGGTCGGCCGCGGACAACTACATCGATGCGATCGAGCTGGCGATCACCGGGCGAGAGGTCGGCGCAGCGACCGGTCATCACGTGACCGGTGACGCCGCGGGTGGCATGGCACTCGCCGACAGGGATGTCGGCGTGACGGCCGGCAGGATGCCGGCGGTACAGGCGGCGGCACGGGTGATACGGCACTCGGTGGAGGGTACGGTCTTCATTGACGGGCTGCCGCGTATCCTGTCGATCGATGGCTACCGGATGGAGATGGTCCCCGAGAGCCCGATGGTGTTGATCTTCAACGACGACCGGCCGGGCGTGATCGGGCTGGTCGGCGCGCTCTTCGGCCGGCACAACATCAACATTGCCGACATGACGCTCTCGCGGCAGGCGGCCACGGCGCTTATGCTGCTCAAACTCGACGAGCAGCCGCCAGCAGCCGTGCTAGACGAATTGTGGACCTCTGGAATGGGTGAAGGGACTCCCGCACGAGCGGTGCCTGGGGTGCGAGAGGGGATTCCCGCACCAGCGGGCGGGCCGATCCGCCTGGTCCGCAGCGTGACGCTGCCGCCGGTCGATCGTATTCGGCGCGCGTAGACGGCTGCGTCGTTTGAGGCATTCATGGCCCATACATGGAACCATCTCACGGGTCGCATGAGCCCGGCCGCCCGCGCGCGAGTCGATGCACGCGTCAGCCAGACGCTGGCGTCGAAGGCCCTGGCGGAGATTCGCAAGGCCATCGGAATGACTCAGGCAGATCTGGCACGACAACTGGATCAGGGCCAAGGCAGCGTCTCCAAGATCGAAAACGCGGCGGACATGTACCTTACCACCCTGCGAAAGTACATCGAGGCGCTCGGCGGCGAGTTGCACTTGACAGCGACTTTCTCGGACGGGCGGCAGTTCGAGATCGATCAGCTCGCCGGCCTGATCGCATAGAGTTTGTTGCGGCCAGCGGATCGTTTCCGGCGGACCAAGCGGTTCTGAGGTTGCTGTGGCGTAGCGAGAGGACAGGCTGATGGTTGCCAAGTACGCACTCGGGATCGACTTGGGCGGCACCAACATCAAGGTGGCCGTGGTCGATGGCGATGGTCACATCATCCAGAAGGACTCGATTCCGACCGGCGTGGAGCACGGACCGGAGGCGGTCATGGACAACATGGCCCGTGTCGCGCTCGAAGCCATCGATCTGGCGGGCATGGCCAAGTCCGACTTCATCGGCATCGGGATCGGCTCGCCGGGTCCGCTGAGCCACCGGAAGGGCATCATCTATAAGGCGGCGAATTTGCACGGATGGCAAAATGTCGCCCTGCCGGCGGGGATCAGCCGCCGCACCGGCATGCGCAGCACGCTCGACAACGACGCTAACGCTGCGGCGTTTGGCGAGTTCTGGGCGGGTGCGGGCCGCGGCGTCCGCGATATGGTCATGCTGACGCTGGGGACGGGCGTGGGCTCGGGCGTGATCCACAACGGCGAGATGGTCCGCGGCCATTTCGAAAACGCTGGCGAGCTGGGGCACATGATTGTCGTTCCGGGCGGGCGGGCGTGCGGATGCGGACAAGCGGGCTGCCTGGAACAGTACGCGTCCGCAGCGAATGTGGGACGGCGAGTGATGGAGGAGATTCAGCGGGGTGTGGACAGCAGCCTGGCGGCGAGCGTCGGCGCCGGGACCATCGGCAGCGCCGAGGTGTGCGCCGCAGCACAGGCCGGCGATGCGCTATCCATCCGGATCTGGGACGAGGCGTGCTACTACCTCGCGATCGGCTGCGTCAACATCCAGCACGCGTTCAATCCCGCCCGCATCGTGCTGGCCGGCGGGATGAGCAAAGCCGGCGCTTTCCTGACCGACGGCGTCCAAAAGCACTTTGTGGCCCTGCGTTGGAACCTGCTGGACGACTTCCCGGAGATCGCGATCGCCGAGTTGGGAAACGATGCGGGTGTGGTCGGCGCGGCTCGGCTGGCGTGGGAAGCCGAAAGCTGCGGGCAGTGGAATCACGGCGAGCCGAAGGTGGATTGAAGCCTCGGGTCGCGGTCGGAGCCGCTCCTACCGAATCAGTGCGGGAAACGACTCGCGGTCGGAGACCGCTCCTACCGAATCAGGGCGGCGCGGTCGACACAGCAGACACCGTCAATACAAATCTGCCCATGGGCCGTAGCACCGGCCCACGCGGCTCCGGTCGCTGCGGCGACGATCCAATGGTTCAGCTTCATCGCAAGCCTCCGATGGCGAATCGCCACGCGGCGTTCTGAATGACCGTGCGCCAAGTCTCGTCGCGTGTGGCGTGCCCAAGCGAAAGGGGTCCCCAAGCGCGGGCATGCGGGCAGCCGGGCATGGCCGCGCTACGCTTGGCCATGCCACACCACATGACTATGAATCGCGCACGGTTACGTAGCTCCAGGCCCCCCTCACGCCTCGTCGGGAGCGGCCACATACGGCGCCAGCGCCCGGCGGTAATTGTCAGGCACACGCACGGGTGCCCAGGTGTCGTTGTCGACAAAGACGACGGTCTGCTCGGCCGTACACGTGGCCTCGCCGCCCGATGCCTCCGTGACGACGTAGGCGAACTTCACACTCGTGTGCCCGATGCGGCGCACGCGGATGGCGATGTCGGCCACTTGGCCGAATCGCAGCGGCCGCTGGTAGCTCACATTGATGTTGACGGTCGGCATGCACAGGTTCTCCTGTGCAAACATGACCTGGGCCCAGGGCAGCTTCAGCGCGTCGCGGAAGAAGTCTTCGAGCGCCACAACGAACAAGTGGACTTGCCGCGGGTAGTAGAGCACACGCGCGTAATCCACGTCGTCCAGACGAATCGGGATGCGTGTGTGGTACGCCTCCGCCATGGGCAAGCGCCTGCGAGGTCCAGGCCTGCGAAACACATCGCAGGCAGCGGCCGGCGAACAAGCTAAATCCCCGCGCGCGACGATGCGGCTTCGGGGTAGCTTCGGTGGCATGGGCAAGCGATTGTCGCGGTCGCGGCGCGCCGGGACGACGATCGCTTGCCCGTGCTGCCGAGCGCGTGTCGCCTGGTCTGCACGGGCAAGCAAGAGGCCGCTTGCCCATGCCACCCTCTGCGAGTGGTACGGATCGCGCACGCTGATTCAGGCCACATCAATTGCAAATTCGGAGGCTGAGCCAAGCAGCTCGCGCAGCCGATCATGTGCTCGCGAGCGGAGCATCTTCACGGCCCCAACCGATCGCCCGATCACCGCGGCCGCTTCCTGCGGCGACTTTCCGTCCAGGTCGCACATGCGCACCACGCGCTGGTAGACGGCGGGCAGCTTACTGATCGCGTCCTCCAGAATGTGCTTCATCTCCTCGCGCGAAGCGTAGCGGCTGCCGGTGTAGGTCGAGCTGCTGATCAGGTCGGCCAGGGCGGCGAACGAGTCCTCGCTGCGGACGCGCTGCCGCGGGTCGGGGCGTTTGTCGCGCTCGAGTTCCTTGATGGCGTCGCGCAGGTTGTTCTCGGCCACGCGCGACAACCAGGCCGTAAACGTGTCGGCGTCGAGCGTGCGAAGCTGCCGGATGCGCAGAAACGCCTCCAGGTAGGTCACCTGCATCACGTCTTCGACGTCGAGGGACGAGCGCCAACGCGGGTTGATCGCCAGCCGGGCGCGGATCGCCGGTCCGTACTTGAGCAAGAGTTTGGCGATGGCGTCGGCGTTGCCGGCGTGGGCACGCGCGAAAACGTCCTCCTCGACAACATCTTGGCAGGGTGTTTCGGGCATCGCGGCGGTTCCCCGAGTCAGGTTGTTCACACGACGATGGCCGAAAGGATACTCGCAATCGCCGCGGGACACAAGTTGTCGGAATCTGTGGAACTTTAACTATTGGCGAAGCGTGCTCGGCCTAGGGTCGCGGAAAAAATCGAGTTTTCGCGCGTGACAGATTCGTACGCATGTCGCCAACACTGATGACGAGGAGCACCAGTCGCACGGTCGCAGAAAACTTCGGATGGCTGCACCGGGCAGGTGGAACGGCGAACCCGAATACGAATCGGAGCATCGGGTCGCGGAAGAAGGCGCGATTCAGAGAAAAGCCAGACTTAAGTGCAGGTTGTGTAAACGCGGACGTCGCCCGGTGGCGATGACAGGTTCCGTGTTGCCCAGCGCCGAGGTGTCGCGAGTGAAACGCTGGTAGACGGTGGGCGCGAAAGTGACCCACCGAATGCTTCCCCTATCAGGAGTGATCACATGTCGAACGACAAACCTCTCACTGATGCCGAGATACGAGGCATCGCGGGTGGGCAAATGGGAGACAGCCGCTCGGCCAACAACACGCCGTCCAACCCGCAGAGTCCACGGACGGTCATGCCTGGCGACGAGTTGCTGAGCGAGTCGGAGTTGACGCAGGTAGCCGGGGGCGCGGCCACGGGTCCGATCCCGGATGTGTCCGAAGGTCTCGGCGCCAGACCGGCGCCGCGGAATAGAACACGGGAGCAGCGTGCTCCTGGTTTGGGAACCTAGGCTCAGACGAGCGTGGGTGGCGTTCACCCCGCCCGACCTAACCCACAGAAGGAGTCATAGAGATGGCAGACAAGCGTTTGTCGGACGCCGATGCAAAGGATGTGGCTGGTGGTTCGAAGGCCCGTGAGACGCGTGGCCGTGAGCTGACCCGCGTAAACAGACAGGCGCGGGACACTGGCAAGGAGACGAAGGGTCGCATTCCGGACCGCGACGCCGCGATCGTCACCGGCGGGGCGAAGGAAGTTCGCTTCGAAGGCCGCGAGTCGCGCACGGGTCCCTCTCGGAGCGGAACCGGATCGGACCAGGGAACGACCCGCGAGCGCGATCGCGACAACCGTCGCAGCAGCGGAAAGTAGGCTTCAGCCACACGCATCAGACGTTCGTGCAGCCCGCTGGCTCAGGCGAGTACGCTCGCCCTGAACCTGCGGGCTGTCTCGTTTTCTCGGCCGGATGCCGATCAGCGCTCAGCGGGCATGGACGGCGGTCCGAAGTTGCGGAGAGCCTCTGGTTAACCCGGATTATTCACGAAGGCGCCAGCGGCGCCATCGCAAGTTGCGTCGGCGGCAGCGCTTGCGCGCGTTTTTTGGGGCAAGCCCGTGCGCGACACTCTGTCGGAGCGCCGGCGTCAGTCGCGC
>Ga0187892_10001038_pt1 | contig 67344 bp, 60 predicted proteins | sample MA1701073metaG_FD_139345 | JGI IMG/M metagenome (GOLD analysis project Ga0187892, IMG submission 139345) | Bio-ooze microbial communities from a basaltic lava cave in the Kipuka Kanohina Cave System on the Island of Hawaii, USA - MA170107-3 metaG ... | reverse complement strand
CCGGCGTTCACGGGCGTGATGTTGAGCTCGTGTCGGCCGCCGAACGACTGCGCGCTGACGGGGCTGATGGTGCAGCTTTCGGTGCACTGCACGATCTGCCAGTCCTGCCGGTCGAGGTCGACGCGCGGGTCATGCGCATCACCCAAACCGGGTAAGGCTTAAGCGTCGCAGCCCCGAATGACACGGCCGGGGGCTCGTGGAAGCTGCGAGCCACGAGCGCCTGCCACGCAGTTCGTCTAGGCCCCCCACACGCGGGTTAATCCGCCATTGAGCGGCCCGGCGCTAGGTTTCGTTCGGGCGCCGCTGGAGCACCGATGCGCGTGTCGCGCCTCGCCGGTTTCGGAATGGTCGCCGTTGTGGCGATCGGCGCGTTCGCAGTGGCCGTGCTCGCGCTGCCGCGCTATGCGGCCGAGCGCGCGAACCGCGGGCTCGCCGCCCTCGGGCCCTACACCGGCCATGTCGACGCCGCGCGCTGGGACGGGCGTGCGATCGTGTTCGACGGTCTCGTGATCGAGAAACGCGGTGTGGCCGCCGCGACGCCGTGGCTCACGGCGCTGCGGGTGCGGATCGAGCCGCATCACACCGACGCGGGCTGGCGTGCGCGCGCCGTGTTCGAAGGCGCGACGCTGCAGTTCGTCGCCGCGCCGGGCGCGCGCGCGAGCCAGAGCGGGCATGGTGTCGCGTGGCAGCGCGCACTCGAGTCGCTGACGCGGATCCCGGTCGACACGCTCCGACTCGACGACGCGACGTTCGCATTCCGCGACACGCGCGTCGCGCCGCCGGTCGAGCTCGCGCTCGATCGCGTCGACGCTGCGCTGACAAACCTCGACGCAGCCCGCGGCGGCCGCGCACGCGCGATGCTGCGCGGCCGCTTCGCCGGCGCCGCCCCGCTCACTGCCGACGCGCGCTTCGACGCGAATCCGCCGCTCGAGGCGCTGACCCTCGCGCTCGACGTCGCCGCGCTCGACGCCGCGCGGCTCAATGCCGCGACGCGCGCGTACGCGGATCTCGACTTCGAGCGCGGTCGCGGTGATTTCTCGCTGCGCCTCGTCGGCCGCGGCGACCGGCTCGACGGCACGGCGACGGCGCGGCTCGCGGACGTCGACGTGTTCGACTTCGACGACGACGTCGGCCGCGGCCGCGGCCTCCGGCGCGCGTTGCGCGAGCTCGGCGCGGGAATCGCGCTGAAACTGCGCGCCCGCGACGACGGGGGGCGGGTCGTCGAGCCGACCTCGCTCGCCGGGTCGTGGCCGCACGCGCGCGACGACACGTTCGCGGCGCTGCTCGACACGCTGCGGATCGTCGCGGCACGCGGCTTCGGCATCCGCTTCGCCGATGCACCCCCGGTACCGGCGCGCGCACCCGGGTGGCTCGCACGCGCGGGCGACGGCGACGCCGACGGCCGCTGAGCGGCGTACGATGGGCGACGCGGGAGGGAGGTTCGTCATGCGTCCGGACCGAAGGCTCGTCGTGTTCGCGCTCGCCGCGCTCCTGCCGGTCGGTGCCGCACCGCGCGACGAGGCCGAGGCGCGCTTCGCGCGCGAGCGCGCGGCGCTCGTGCGCGAGCTCGAGGCCGACTTTGCCGGGGAGATCGACCGGCGCGTGCTCGCAACGATCGGCACCGTCCCGCGTCACCACTTCGTGCCCGATGCGATCGACGACGCTGCGTACGAGAATCGTCCGCTGCCGATCGGTCACGGCCAGACGATCTCGCAACCGTACATCGTCGCGCTGATGACCGACGTGCTCGAGCCTCGATCCGACATGCGCGTGCTCGAGATCGGCACCGGTTCGGGCTACCAAGCCGCGATCCTCGCGAAGCTCGTCGCGCGCGTCGACACGATCGAGATCGTCGAGCCGCTCGCGACGAGCGCTGCAGCGCGGCTCGCGGCGCTCGGCTACGCGAACGTCGAAGTCCGTCACGCCGACGGCTACCACGGTTGGGCCGAGCGTGCGCCGTACGACGCGATCGTCGTCACTGCGGCGGCGAGCGCGGTCCCGCCGCCGCTCGTCGCGCAGCTGAAGCCCGGCGGACGCATGGTGATCCCGGTCGGCGCGCCGTTTCTGACGCAGACGCTCGTGCTGGTCGAGAAGCGCGTCGACGGGAGCGTGCGCACGCGGCAGCTCCTGCCGGTGCGTTTCGTACCGCTGACCGGCGGACACTGACGGCGCGATGACGGCGCGCCGCGAGCGGCTCCTCCTCGCGCTCGCGATCGCGCTGGTCTCGGCCGGCGCGCTCGCGTACCAGGTGCTGCTGATGCGGCTTCTCGCGATCGTGCACTGGTATCCGTTCGCGGCGCTGATCGTGAGCCTGGCGCTGCTCGGGCACGGCGTCAGCGGCACGGTGCTCGCGCTCGCGGCCGAGCGGGCGCGGCGTCAGTTCGCGCCGCTCGTGATCGCGTGCGCGACTGCTTTCGGCGTCGCGGCGGTGGCCGGATTCGCGCTCGCGCAGCGCGTTCCGTTCAACGGGCTCGAGCTGGTGTGGGACGCGCGCCAGGTGCTCGCGCTCGCGGCGATCGATCTCGTGCTCGCGCTGCCGTTCTTCTGCGCGGCGCTGGTGTTCGGGCTCGCGTTCGTTGCGCGCGGCGAGCGGATTCCGGCGCTGTACGGCGCCGATCTCGCCGGCGCGGGGCTCGGCGCATTGATCGCGCTCGCAACGATCGCGGCGCTGCCGCTCGCGGACGCGCTCGTTGCGATCGCAGCCCTCGGGCCGCTCGCGGCGGTCTCGGCGGCGCTCGCGTTCCGCTGGCGGGCCACGGCGCTCGCGCTTGCGCTCGTCGCGACGCTGATGGCGCTGTTCGTGCCGCGCGACACGCTGGTGCCGCAGCCGAATCCGTACAAGGGCCTCGCGCGTGCGCTGACCGTCACCGGCGCGCGCGTCGTCGGCGAGCGCAGCGGCCCGCTCGGCTGGCTCGTCGTCGTCGACAACCCGGTCGTACCGTGGCGACACGTGCCGGGGTTCTCGCTCGCGGCCGGGGCCGAGCCGCCGCCGCAGCGCGCGGTGTTCGTGGACGGCGACGCGATGAGCGTCGTCACGGCGCCGCGCGGCGCCGAGGCAACGCTCGCGGCGACGACCGCGGCGCTGCCCTACGCGCTGCTCCAAGCGCCGCGCGTCGCGGTGCTCGGCGCCGGCAGCGGCGCCGACGTGCTGCAGGCGCTCGTGCTCGGTGCGCGCGAGGTCGTCGCGGTCGAGCGCGATCCGAACCGCATCGCGATCGTGCGCGAGGATGAAGCCGCGCTCGCAGGCAGGCTCTACGACGATCCGCGCGTCGCGCTCGTCGTCGCCGATGCGCGCGCGTATCTGCGCCGGCCGGTCTTGCACGACGCAATCGTGCTGCCGCTCGCCGATTCGTCGGTCGGTGCGGCCGGCGGCACGCAGGCCGCGGCGGACCAGTTCCTCTACACGGTCGAAGCGCTCGCGGCCGCGTACGCACGGCTCGCACCGGGCGGCTATCTCGTCGCGACGCGCTGGGAGACGCAGCCGCCGCGTGCGAGCCTCAAGCTGTTCGCGACCGCGGTGGCGGCGCTGCGCGCGCACGGTGTGGCCGAGCCGGGCGCGCAGCTCGCGCTGATCCGCGACTGGCAGACCAGCACGTTGGTCGTACGGCGCGGCGCGCTCGGCGCGCGCGAGCGCGACGCGATCCGCCGCTTCACCGCGCGCTGGTCGTTCGACGCGGCGTACCTCCCCGGCGGCAACGCCGACGAGGCGAATCACCACCATGTCGTCGCGGACGACGTGCTGTACCGCGGCACACGCGCGCTCGTCTCCGCGCAGGCCGCCGAATTCCTCGCAGCGTACAAGTTCGATCTCGCACCCGCCACCGACGCGCGGCCGTTTTTCCACGACTTCTTCCGTTGGCGCGCGCTGCCGGAGCTCTGGCGCCTGCGCGAGCACGGCGGTGCGGCACTGCTCGATTCGGGCTATCTCGTCGTCGTCGCCGGACTCGTACAGGCCGTGCCGCTCGCGCTCGTGCTGATCGTTCTGCCGCTCGCGGCGCTGCGGCGCGCGCACGCTCCGGCGCGCACCGAGACCTGGCTCTACTTCACCGCGCTCGGCTTCGGCTTCCTGTTCGTCGAGATCGCGCTGATGTCGCGCGCCGCTCTGTTCGTCGGCGACGCGCTGATCGCGAACGCAACGGTGCTCGCGGCGTTGCTCGTGTCGGCCGGGCTCGGGAGCGCCGCGGCGGCGCGGCTCGTACGGCGCGGCACCTCGCCCGCGCAGGTCGCGCTCGTCTGCGCGGCGCTGATCGCGCTCAATGCGCTCGCGTCGCCGTGCGCGGGCTCGTTCTCCGGCGCCTCGGAGCCTGCGTCGCGCGCGGCGCTCGCCGCCCTCGCGATCGCGCCGCTGGGCGTGGTGCTCGGCATGCCGTTTCCGCTCGCGCTCGCGCGGCTCGCGGCGACCGCACCGGCGCAGGTTCCGTGGGCCTGGGGCATCAACGGCTGCGCCTCGGTCGTCGCGGCGCTCACGGCGGTGATCGTCGCGCTCGAGGCGGGTTACGACGCGGTGCTCTGGACCGGTGCCGCGCTCTACCTCATCGCGGCGTGGGCGGCCCAGCGCTGAGCGGCGGCGGGCCGTCGCGGCGTCCGATGCGGGTCCAGACCGCGCGCAGCGCGCGCCAGAGCTTCGGCAGGAGCCAGATCATCAGCAGCACGAACACGGCGAGCAGCGCCGCGAATACGAACGGATGCGCGATGAGCAGCCACAGCCCGGCGAGCACGATCCCGTCCTCGGCGAAGCTCGCGGTCCAGTTCGAGAACGGTTCCGGCGACTGGTTCAGCGCCGCGCGCGTCGCGGCCTTGGTGAAGTGCGTGCCGGTCACGACACCGCCGCCGATGATCGCGGCCGCGAGCTGCGCGGCGGGTCCGTGATCGCCGAGCGCGCCCCATGCGAGCGCGATGCCGCCGGGAATCCGGATGAAGCTGTGCGCGGCGTCCCAGAGCGAGTCGAACCACGGCACCTTGTCGGCGACGAACTCGCCGACGAGCATGACGCCCGCGGCCCACAGCACGTAGTCGTGCTCGATGAGCGCGAGCGACTCGGGCAGTGCGACGAGATCGAAGCGCGCGAGCAGCCCGAACACGAACACGACGGCGTAGAAGCGCAAGCCGCTCGCCCAGGCGAGCCCGGCAGCGAGCACGAAGGCGGCGAGGAGGTCCATCGCGCGATGCTAGCGGCGCAAGACGGCGACGTCAGCGCCGAGCGGCCGTGTGACCGTCGGGGCTTCCGCCCCTCCCGCAGTGACTCCGACCGCGGGCGCACGCAATCCGTCGCAGCAGTCCGGTATCGCGGTCTTGGTGCCACAATGCCCACCATGACGAGCGCGCGCGACGGCTGGTACATCGCCGACAGCGAGGGCTACGCGACCGGGCCGATGTCGCGCGAGCAGCTCGTCGACGAGCATCGGCGCGGCCTGCACGCTGCTGACGCGCTCGCCTGGCACGTCGAATACGGCGAATGGCGCCCGCTCGAGCGGATCGCCGCGGCCACCTCGCCCGAGACGCGGGGCGCGGCATCGGCGCGCGTCGAGCGTGCGGAACGCGCTGAGCGCGCTGCGACACCGCCACCGTCGAAGGCGGAGCGCAAGCGCGCCAAGGCTGCGGCGAAGCAGCAGCTCGCCACTGCGGCGGCGAGCGCCAAGCGCACGGTTGCGGCGTCGGTCGACGACGGGCGTCGACGGCTTGCCTCGGCACCCGCCGCGGACGCGTCGCGATATGAACGCGTCGCGACGAAGCCCGCGGTGCCCGCTGCCACCGCCGAGGCTGCGGCCAAGGCCGCCGCCTCGGGCGCGCGCGCCGCGGTCGCGCTGCGGCGCTTCCTCGCGCGTGTGCTCGACACCCTGACGCTCGGCCTGCTCGGCGCCGCGCTCGCCTGGAGCTTCGTGGCCGAGCTCCTCCTGCCGCTGTTCGGCAGCACGCCGCTGCCGACGCCGCTCGTGCTCGCGATCGCCGCGGTCGCGGCACTGATTCCGATCGAGGCGCTCGCGCTCGCGGTGTTCGGCACGACACCCGCGAAGGCGCTGCTCGGTCTCAGCGTCGCGCAGGGCGCCGGCGGACGCGCCGATTTCGCGCGAACGCTGCGGCGCGCGTTCCGTGTCGCCTGGCGCGGCGTCGCATTCGGCATTCCGTTCTTCGGCCTCATCACGGTGATCGTCGGTTTCGTGCGCTACGTCAGCGACGGCCGCTCGAGCTGGGACCGCGACCTCGGGCTCGAGGTCCGCGCCGAGCCGATCGCGGCGTGGCGCTGGCAGGCGGCCGCGTTCGCGACGTTCCTCGCGTTTCTGGTCCTGAGCTCGGGCTTCTGGTCCGAGCTCGCGACGACGGTGCGCTGAGCGGCGCGATGCGCTGGCCGGGATTCGCCGACGCCGGCACGCTGGTCCTGCCGCTCCCGCGCGCGCAGCGGCCGAGCCGCGCGCTCGTGCTCGACGGCGTCGCGTTCGAGCCGAAGCGCGAGCACCACGTCACCGTGCTCGGCCGTACGCTCGGCGCGCGCGTCCGCGACGCGATCGCGCAGCGCAGCGTCGCCGAGCGCGAGCTCGCCGACGCGTTCGAGGCGCTCGATTGGAGCTGGGCCGACACCGACGCGTATGTCTGGCTCAGGCGCAACAAACCCGAGGGCCGCGCCGAGAGCATCGTCGAGCTGATCGACATGCCGGCGATGGCGGCGTTCCACTACGCGCTCGGCCGCCGGCTCGGCGAGCGGCTGCCGGCGCCGCCCGCGCACGTCACGCGCTTCGTGCACGGCGATCCCGAGGGGATCGGCGTGCCCGACGAGGCGACGCTGCGTGCCTTGACGGTGCGGCTCGTCGCGAAGGACGAGGTCGCGCACGCGCTATAGATCGGGGTTGCGAAGCGCGGATGTTCGCGCTTCGCCGTGGCACGCCGACGCGTCAGTTTCTCAGCGCTTCGAGCACCGCGGCGCCATAGCGCTCGAGCTTGTGCGCACCGATGCCGGGAATGCACGCGAGGCCGTCGAGCGTCGCGGGTTCGGCGAGCGCGATCGCGCGCAGCGTCGCGTCGTGGAAGATCACGTAGGCCGGCACGCCCTGCTCGCGCGCGAGCTGCGCGCGCAGCGCGCGCAACGCCTGGAACGCGCCCTGCTGCGCCGGCGTCGCCTGCGCGAGGTCGTCGGGCACGGTCGTGGCGCCGCCGTCGTCGACGCCCTTGCGCTTGCGCCCGCGCGGCGCGCGCGTCGCAGCGCTCGCCTCGCGCAACGCGACGCGGCGCTCGCCCTTCAGCACGGCGCGGCTCTCGGCCGTGAGCTTCAGCGCGCCATACGCCGCGACGTCGACGTCGATGAGCCCCGCGGCGACGAGCTGCCGAACCACGCCGCGCCAGTGGTTCGCGTCGTGCTCGGCGCCGATGCCGTGCACGGTCAGCCGATCGTGGCCGAAATCGGTGATGCGCTCGTTCGAGGCGCCGCGCAGCACGTCGACGACGTACGCGGCGCCGAAGCGCTGGCCGGTGCGATAGATCGTCGAGAGCAGCTTCTGCGCATCGAGCGTCGCGTCGTAGGTGCGGGGCGGTTCGAGGCAGTTGTCGCAGTTGCTGCACGGCCCTTCGTACGCCTCGCCGAACGCGCCGAGCAGCACTGCGCGGCGGCAGCGCGTGGTCTCGGCGTAGCCCAGCAGCGCGTCGAGCTTGCGCCGCTCGAGTCGCTTGCGCTCCTCGCTCGACTCCGACTTCGCGATGAGCTCGGCCTGACCGACGACGTCGGCGAGGCCGTAGCACATCCAGGCTTCGGCCGGTTCGCCGTCGCGCCCGGCGCGGCCGGTCTCCTGGTAGTAGCCCTCGATCGACTTCGGCAGGTCGACGTGCGCGACGTAGCGCACGTCGGGCTTGTCGATGCCCATGCCGAACGCGATGGTCGCGACGATCACGACACCGTCCTCGCGCAGGAAGCGGCGCTGGTGCTCGCTGCGCGTCGCGGTGTCGAGCCCGGCGTGGTACGGCAGCGCGACGATGCCGCGCGCGGCGAGTGCTGCGGCGTGGCGCTCGACCTTCTTGCGCGTCTGCGCATAGACGATCCCGGCCTCGCCGCGGTGCGTCGTGACGAACGCCGCGAGCTGCGCCGCGGCGTCGTGCTTTTCGACCACGCGATAGCGGATGTTCGGCCGGTCGAACGAGCTTTCGAACACGCGCGCGCCGGCGAGCTCGAGCCGCTCGACGATCTCGCGCCGCGTCGGCGCGTCCGCCGTCGCGGTCAGGGCGATGCGCGGCACCTTCGGCCAGCGCGCGTGCAGCACGCCGAGTTCGCGGTATTCGGGCCGGAAGTCGTGACCCCACTGCGAGACGCAGTGCGCCTCGTCGATCGCGAACAGCGCCGGCTCGATCTGCCCCAGGAGATTGAGGAACCGCGCCGTCACGAGCCGCTCGGGCGCGACGTAGACGAGGTCGAGCTCGCCCGCGACGAGGCGCCGCTCGATCTCGAGCGCGCTGCCGGCATCGAGCGACGAGTTGAGGAACGCCGCGCGCACGCCGAGCTGCTCGAGCGCCGCGACCTGGTCCTGCATCAGCGCGATCAGCGGCGAGACCACGACCGCGGTGCCGGGCCTGAGCAGCGCCGGGATCTGGTAGCAGAGCGACTTGCCGCCGCCGGTCGGCATCAACACCAGCGCGTCGCCGCCAGCGGCGACGTGCGCGACGATCGCCTCCTGCTCGCCGCGGAATGCGTCGTAGCCGAACACGCGGCGGAGCAGCCCGTGCGGGGTCTCGGGGCGGGGTTCGAGCACGGCGTTCACCGGTGCATTGTCGGGTTTCGCGCGTCGGCTTGGAAAGCGCCGGATTCGCGCGGCCGCGTGCGAGATCGCCGCGATCGCAACCTCCGGCAGTTCCGGGCACGCGCGCGCTTCGCTAGGCTCGCGCGCTCGCCCGGAGAATCCGATGCGCCTCCTCGTTCTCGCCGTCGCACTCGCGCTCGCCGCCTGCGGCGGCAACACGCCCTCCCCGTCGCCGTCACCCTCGCCCTCGCCCTCGCCCTCGCCTTCGCCCTCGCCTACCGAGGACGCCGAAGCCGCGCGCCGGATCGAAGCCGACGTGCGCTTCCTCGCCGACGACCTGCTCGAGGGGCGCGAGGCCGGCACCCGCGGCTACGACCTCGCTGCGGCCTACGTTGCGACCCAGTACCGCGCGCTCGGGCTCGAGCCCGCCGGCGACGGCGGTGGCTGGTTCCAGAGCGTGCCGATGCTGCGCGGCACGCGGCAGAAGGACGGGGCACGCTTCGAGGTCGAGCGCGACGGCCAGCGCACCGCGCTCGTGTTCGAGACCGACTGGCTGCCCGGCACGAACTACACGAGCGGCCGCTTCGAGATCACGTCGCCGATGGTGTTCGTCGGCGAGGGCGTGCATGCGCCCGAGCTCGGCCACGACGACTTCGCGAACGTCGACCTGAGCGGCAAGATCGCGGTCTACATCGGCAAGGCACCGGCGCGCTTTTCGAACGACGAGCGCGCCTACTACTCGTCGAGCCTCGTCAAGCTCGCCGAGATCGAGAAGCGCGGCGCGGTCGGCGTGATCGCAATCACCGATCCGCGCGACGAGGCGAAGCGTCCGTGGGCGCTCGGCGCGCGCAACTGGGCCAAGCCCGGCATGCGCCTCAGCGAGGCCGGCAAGCCGGTCGACGATTTCCCCGCGCTGGTCGCGCGCGCGTCGATGCGCTCAGGTCGCGCCGACGTGCTGTTCGAAGGCTCGAAGCACGGCGCGGCCGAAGTCATGAAGCGACTCGAGGCCGGCACGCTCGAGAGCTTCGACCTCGCGGGCACCGTGACGCTCGCAGGCCGCGCGACACTCGAGCGCGTGACGAGCCCGAACGTCGTCGCGCGGCGTCCCGGTACGGGGGCGCTCGCCGGCGAGCACCTCGTGTTCACGGCGCATCTCGATCACCTCGGCATCGGCGCCGCCACGGGCGGCGACTCGATCTACAACGGCGCGCTCGACAACGCGCTCGGCGTCGCGGTGATGCTCGAGGCCGCGCGCCGCTTCGCGGCGGCGGCGGCGCCGAAGCGCTCGGTGCTGTTCATCGCGCTGACGGCCGAGGAAAAGGGATTGCTCGGCGCGCACCACTTCGCGCGCAATCCGACCGTCGCGAAGGACTCGCTGGTCGCGAACGTCAACATGGACATGCCGATCATCCTGGCACCGCAGACCGACGTCGTGCCGATCGGGGTCGAACACTCGAGCCTCGCCGGCGTCATGAAGCAGGCCGCGGCCGAGCTCGGGATCGCGCTATCGCCCGACCCGGTGCCGGAGGAAGTCGTGTTCGTGCGCAGCGATCAGTACGCGTTCGTGCGCGAGGGCGTGCCGGCGGTGTACCTCGACGGCGGCATCGTCGCGACCGACGGCTCCGACGGCGCCGCGACGATGGCGAAGTTCCTGAAGTCGCACTACCACCTGCCGTCCGACGACGCCTCGCAGCCGATCCACTACCCGACCGCGGCGCGCCTTGCGCTGCTCAATCACCGCATCGGTGCGCTGATCGCGAACGACGACGCGCGCCCGCGCTGGAACGACGGCGACTTCTTCGGAGAGCGCTTCGCGAAATGACGCGGGCGTCGATCGTCGCGGCTGCGTCTTCGTAGGCCGGAGTGAACCCCGCGCAGCGGGGTGAAGTCCGGCATCGACCCGACGATCGCTTTCGGCGACCCGGGCGCTACCGCGGCGGCTGCGCGAGCTCGACCACGTCGAGATAGCCGTCGCGGTCGGTGTCCTGACGCTCGAACGTCTGCGCCAACGCGCGGCGGTGCGCGTCGCGCGTGATCGGTCGGTCCGAGCGAGCGCGCACGCCGAGCTCGTGCCGGTCGAGCATGCCGTCGCCGTTGCGGTCCTGCGACTCGAAGCCCCAGCTCAAGAAGTCCTGGTACTCGTCGAGCGCGACGCGCCCGTCGGCGTTGCGGTCCATGCGCGCGAGGTAGTCGGCGACCGTGCGCGCGTGCTCGGTCGGCGCGGCGGCGGCGAGGACAAAGGCGACAACGAGAACGTGCACGAGCGCAAGCCTAGCCGAAGCGGTATCGCAGGAATGTCGCGGGGCGGCGGCGCCTCCCAGGCACGCGCACCCTTCAGGTGCGCGGCCCGAAACGGCGCGAGCGTGCGCGGGTCGCGCGCTCGGCGATCACGAACGCCACGACGACCAGCACCGACGAGACGAAGAACGGCGCGCCCGGAATCTCGGCGCCGCGCTCGTCGATGAAGCGCGCGAAGGTCTGGGTGAAGAGCCCGGGCCCGACCAGGCCCGCGAGCGCCATGAGGCTCGTCAGCGCCCCCTGCAGCTGCCCCTGCTCGTGCGCCTCGAGCCGCTGCGTCATGAGGCTCTGCGAGGCCGGGCTCGCGAGCCCCCACAACGCCATGATCGGCATGCCGAGCCAGAACACGAGCCCGGTCGGCGCGGCGCCGTAGATCGCGAAACCGATGACGCCGAAGAGACAGCCGAGGAGCAGCGTGCGGCGCTCGCCGAGCGCCTTCACGATACGTCCCGCGAGCCCGCCCTGCACGATCGCGGCGAACACGCCGACCGCGGCGAGCGTAAGCCCGACGGTCTGCTCGCCCCAACCGTAGCGGTGGAACGCGTACAGCACGAAGATGCTGGGGTAGACGTAGTGCGCGAGCTGCTGCAACAGCGAGACCGTCGCGAGCCCCGAGAGCTCGGGGTGTCGGCGCAGGAGCTTCAGCGCGCCGATCGGATTGGCGCGCGCGAACGAAAACGGCGCGCGCTTCTCGGGCGGCAGCGATTCCGGCAGCACGAACAGGCCGTAGCAGCCGTTCGCGAGCGAAAGCGCCGCAGCAACCCAGAACGGCAAGCGCGGATCGATCCCGCCGAGCACGCCGCCCAGCGCGGGTCCGAGGATGAAACCGAGCCCGAACGCCGCGCCGAGCATCCCGAAACCCTGGGCGCGTTTCTCCGGCGGCGTCACGTCGGCGACGTACGCGCCGGCGGTGGTGAGGCTCGCGGCGGTGATGCCGGAAAGCACGCGACCGACGAACAGCCATGCGAGGCTCGGGGCGATTGCCATCACAATGTAGTCGAGCGCGACCCCGAAATTCGAGAGCAGGATCACCGGGCGCCGCCCGAACCGGTCCGAGAGCGCGCCGAGCAGCGGCGACGCGAGGAACTGCATCGCGGCCCATGCCGTGCCGAAGATCCCCACGATCTGGGCGGTCCTCACCATGTCGCCACCGAGGAAACCGAGCACGAGCTTCGGCAGCACCGGAATCACGATCCCGAGCGCGAGCACGTCGAGCACGACCGTGACGAAGATGAAGGCGAGCGCGGCGCGCGACGCCGCGCGCGGTGGTGACAAAGGGGTCAGAGTCATTTGTCGGCGCCAAGCGGTGCAAGTAGCAGCGGCAGCCGGCCGACAAATGACTCTGACCCCTTTGTCACGTCGCGCCGCGGATGTTGATGAAGGTCAGGAACTCGGCGCGGGTGCGGGCGTCCTCGCGGAACGAGCCCAGCATCTGCGAGGTGACCATCGAGACACCACGCTTGTGCACGCCGCGGGTCGTCATGCACTCGTGCGTCGCCTCGATCACGACGCCGACGCCGCGCGGCTTCAGCACGTCGTCGATGCACTGCGCGATCTGCGCGGTGAGCTTCTCCTGCACCTGCAGCCGGCGCGCGTACGCCTCGACGACGCGGGCGAGCTTCGAGATCCCGACGACCTTGTCGGTCGGCAGATAGCCGACATGCGCGCGACCGATGATCGGCGCCATGTGGTGCTCGCAGTGCGACTCGAACTCGATGTCGCGCAGCACGATCAGCTCGTCGTAGCCCGCGACTTCCTCGAACGTGCGGCGCAGATACGCGCGCGGATCGATCGCGTAGCCCGAGTACCAGTCGCGGAACGCCTCGGCGACGCGCTTCGGCGTGTCGATGAGCCCCTCGCGCGCGGGATCGTCGCCGGCCCAGCGCAAGAGCGTGCGGATCGCATCCTGGGCCTCGACCGGCGACACCGCCCGTGTGGTCTTGCGCGCGCGCTTCGTCATCGATCGGCCTCCGCTCGGCGGCAGTCTATCCGTAGGCCGGACATCGCGAAGCGATGGCCGCGCTCGCGCGCGAAAGCCGGCCATGCCTGCGGCATGTCCGGCCTACGACGCCGCGGCCTAGTAAACCCGGCAAAACACCGCCTTGAGATACCGCGACTCCGGCACGTGCGCTAGGAACGGATGATCGGGCCCCGCGCCCGCGACCTCGATGACCTGCACCTCGCGGTTCGCGTAGAACGCCGCGCGCCGCAGCATGTCGAGGAACTCCGATTCGCTGACGAGGCCCGTGCACGAGCAGGTCAGCAACACCCCGCCCGGTGCGACCGCGCCGAGCGCGAGCTTGTTCATGTCGAGGTATTTCTTGAGCGCCGGGATCACCTGCTCGCGGTCGCGCGTCATCTTCGCGGGGTCGAGCACGACGACGTCGAAGCGCTCGCGCTTCGCGTTGGCGTAGTCCCTGAGCCACGCGAACAGGTCGGCCTGCACGAACTTCACCTTCGCGCGGTTGAGCTTCGCGTTCGATTCGGCGACCGCGAGGATCTCTTCGTCGAGGTCGACGCCGACGACTTCGTCGGCCTCGCCTTTCACCTTGGCGTAGAGCGCGAAGCCGCCCGAGTTGCAGCAGATGTCGAGCACGCGCTTGCCGGCACAGTAGCTCGCGAGCTTGCGCCGGTTCTCGCGCTGGTCGGCGAAGAAGCCGGTCTTGTGCTTGGTGCCGGGTGCGGCGTGGAAGCGCACGCCGTGCTCGGTGATGACGGTGGGCTGGGGCGTCGGCGGCGTCGAGCAGTCGAAGCTCTCCTGCTTCTGCACGTGCGCTTCCGCGAACGCGTAGTGCTTCGCGTCCGGGAAGTGCCGCTCGAGCGCGCGCCGGATCGCGTCGCGCTGGCGGAACATGCCGGCGGAGAAGTACTCGGTCACGAGCGTGTCGCCGAAGCGGTCGACGACGAGCCCCGAGAGCGCGTCGCCCTCGGCATGCACGAGCCGGTAGGCGTCGGTGACGGCGTCGAGCTTCAGCGTCTCGCGCCGCAGCGACGCGGCGCGGTCGATGCGGCGCGCGAAGAACGCGTCGTCGATCGTCTCCTCGGGATCGTGCGTGAGAACCCGCAGTGCGATGCGCGAATGCCCGTTGTAGAAGCCGCGCGCGGCCCAGGTGCCGTCGCGGCCGTAGACGTCGACGACCGCGCCGGGCTTGGGCCGCGCGGCCGGTTTCTCGACCATCTTCTGGAAGATCCACGGGTGGTTCGAGCGCCGTTCGATCTTGAGCGTAACGGCGGGCAGCGGTTCGGGCGCGGGCATGACGCGATTCTAGCGGGCGTCCGTGGGCCGCTTTCGCAGTCGCCTCTCCGTAGGCCGGACTTGCGAAGCAAGGCCGGCGCTTCCGTCATTCGTTGCCGGAGCAGGCCAGGACGCGCCGCACGCCCCAGTCCTCCGGGTACCAGCCACGCGCCACGTAGCGGCCAAAGGTCGAGTAGGGCCACTCCGCCGCGGTCGCCGCGAGTCCGTGTTTCACGGGATTGAGGTGCACGTAGTCGAGGTGACGATGCAGATCGTCGTCGTCGCGGATCGCATGCTCCCAGAAGCGCGGCTGCCAGACCTGTCGCGGCTGGCGGACTTCCTCGCGCGAGTGTAGCCAACGCGAGAACCCCTTCTTGATCCACTCCCAGCGCACGGAATAGTCGTGATCCCCGATAGGAAGGCGCCAGATGCAGTGCAAGTGATCCGGGAGCACCACCAGCGCAGGGATCGCGATTGGCCGGCGTTGCCGAACCCGGCAGATCGCGTTGCGGAGCCCGACGACGTTCGCATGCTCCGCGAACACGGGCTCGCGGCCTGCGGTGACCGCGGTAAAGAAATACAACCCGCCCGGGTGGCGGGTGCGCAGGTAGGTTCGCATGTTCTTCCCTCGACCGACCGAGGATCGGGTGGCGAGCTCCCGGAGGCATCAGCAACGGTGCGCGGCCCACCGTAGGAAAACGGCGCGGGCGCCGGCCATCGCTGCGCGATGTCCGGCCTACACTTGCGGTGAACGTTCGACGGCCCAAGATCGGAGCGATGGACGACACGGGTGAGCTCCACGGCGCCGAGGCGGCGCGGCGCGACGTGCGGCATTTTCGGCGCGCGTTCTTCGCGGCCGCAGGCTTCGTGCTGCTCCTGTGGTGGATCAAGCTGGTCGAGCTGGGCTTCGGCGAGTCGTTCGCGGGGCTGGGCGTGCGGCCGCGCGAATGGCTAGGCCTGGTCGGGGTGCTGACCGGTCCGCTGATCCACGGCTCGATCGCGCACGTCACGGCGAACTCGCTGCCGCTCATCGTGATGGGGACGCTCGCGCTCTATGCGTATCCGAAAGCGTCGCGCTGGGCGCTGCCGCTGATCTGGCTCGCGGGCGGGCTCGGGACCTGGTTCGTCGGGCGCGAGTCGGTTCATCTCGGCGCGAGCGGGCTCGCGCACGGTCTCATGTTCTTCGTGTTCGCGCTCGGCGCGTTGCGCTGGGATCGGCGCGCGATCGCGGTCGCGTGCGCGACGTTTCTGCTCTACGGCGGCATGCTGATCACGATCCTGCCGCGCGAGGAAGGGATCTCGTGGGAGTACCACCTGTTCGGCGCGCTCGGCGGCGCGCTCTCGGCGCTCCTGTTCTCGCGGCTCGATCCGAAGCCGCCCGAGAAGAAATACGCATGGGAAACCGAGGACGAGGAAGACCCGGGAGCCTGGCCGAAATCGCCGGAAGCGCAGCGCAAGGCCGAGGAACGCGCGCAGTACGAGCTGCCGCGTCCGAGCGACGTGCCGGTGCTGTGGCAGCGCCCGCCGCGCGAGCCGCGCGGCTCGAACGTCATCCCGTTCCGCGGCGCGCGCGGTACGCCGCCTTCGATCGACAGCGATCCGCCGACGCCGACCCGGCACTGAGCCGCGCGCTCAGTCCTCGCGATCGTTCTCGCGCCGGACCTCCGCGATCCACGCCGCGACGTGCGCCTCGAGCAGGTCGAGCGGGATCGAGCCCTGCGCGAGCACGGTGTCGTGGAAGCGGCGCAGGTCGAACTTCGGGCCGAGCGCCTTCTCGGCGCGCGCGCGAAGCTCGACGATCGTCATCTCGCCGAGCTTGTACGAGAGCGCCTGCGCCGGCCACGAGATGTAGCGGTCGACCTCGGTCGTGATCTCGTGTTCGGACAGCGCGGTGTTGTCGCGAAGGTAAGCGAGCGCACGCTCGCGGCTCCAGCCGAGCGCATGCACACCGGTGTCGACCACCAGCCGGCACGCGCGCCACATCTCGTAGGTGAGCCGCCCGAAATGCTCGTACGGCGTCTCGTAGATACCCATTTCCTTGCCGAGCTTCTCGGCGTAGAGCGCCCAACCTTCGCCGAACGCGCTGATGTAGCCGGTGCGCCGGTAGAGCGGCTGCGCGCCCTGCTCGGCCGCGAGCGCGATCTGCAGATGATGGCCGGGCACCGCTTCGTGCAGCGTCAGCGCCGGCAGCGCGTAGAGCGGGCGGCTGTCGAGCCGCGTGGTGTTGACCCAGTAGTAGCCCGGCTCGTCGCTGCCGTACGGCGCGCCGGCATAGCGGCCCGCGGTGTAGTACGGCGCGATCGCGGCGGGTACCGGCGCGATCCCGAACGGACGCCGCGGCAACGTCCCGAAGAACCTCGGCAGCACGCCGTCGATACGCTTCGCGACCCACGCCGCGCGCATCAAGAGCTCGTCGCCCGACTTCGCGTAGAAGCGCGGGTCGGTCCGGAGCATCCTCAGGAACGAGGCGAAGTCGCCCTCGTGCCCGACCTCGCGCACGATCGCCTCCATCTCGGCGCGAATCCTCTCTACCTCGGCGAGACCGCGCGCGTGGATCGTCTTCGCGTCGAGCGCGAGCGTGGTGTACTCGCGGACCTGGCTCGCGTACCAGGCTTCGCCGTCGGGCAGCGCATACGCCGCGATCGTCGTGCGCGCGTGCGGGATGTACTCGTCGCGCAGGAACGCACGCAGCCTGCGGTAGGCCGGCAGCACGTGCTCGCGGATCGTGCGCGCACCGTCGGCGCGCAAGGTCGCTGCGGTTTCGGCCGGAATCGACGCGGGCAGCTTCGCGAAGGGCGCGTAGTAGACGCTGTCTTCGACGCGCTTCGGCTCGGCGTAGCTTTCGAGCGCCGCGTCGCGGCCCTCGAGCACGATCCTGGGCTGCGTAATGCCGGCCTCGAGCCCGAGCTTCATCAGCGCGATGTGCTCGTCGAACCAGCGCGAGAGGTCGGCGAGCCGCGCGATGTAGCGGCGGTAGTCGCTCTCGTTCGCGAAGGGCTGCACGCGCGGCAGCTGCGCAATGTCCGAGTAGAACGCGCTGTCGCTGTTCATCGGAACGAGGTGCGCGCGATAGCGCACCGTGTTCGCACGCGTCTCGATCTGGTCGCGGAAGATCCGGTAGTTGACGCGCTCCGCCGGCGTGAGCGCCTTCGGGTCGATCGCGGCCAGCGCCGCCAGCGTCTCGTTCCAGTGCGCGAGGCGCGCACGCTGCGCCGCGTCGGTGACGCTGCCGAGCCGATCGCTCGCGTCGGCGCGGCCGGCGTAGCTCGCCTCGATCGGATGCTCGGCGAAATGCCACTCGACCTCGCGCTCGGTCAGCGCGCGAAACGCGTCGTCGGCGTCCGCGGCGAGGACCGCCGGCGCGAGCGCGAGCGGGATCAAGAACAGCAAGCGCTGCGGTCTCATCCCGCGAGCCTAGCGCGCGAGGTGCTCGAGCGGCAGCACGCGCGTGTGCTTGACCGTGCGCAGCACGAAGCTCGAGTTGACGTCGGCGACGCCCGAGGCGAGCAGCCGGTCGAGCAGGAAGCGCGAAAAGTGGTCGAGGTTCTCGACATAGACGTGCAGGAGATAGTCCATGTCGCCGGTCAGCGCGTGGCAGGCGACGACTTCGGGCCAGGACTCGATCCGCTCGACGAAGCGCGCAATCGACTCGGCGTCGTGGGTCTCGAGCTGGATCCGGACGAACGCCTGCAGGTCGAGGCCGAGCTTCTTCGCGTCGAGGTGCGCGGTGTAGCCCGCGATGACGCCCGACGCCTCGAGCCGCTGCAGACGCCTGAGACACGGCGACGGCGAGAGGTTGACGCGCTCGGCGAGCTCGGCGTTCGTGATCCGGCCCTCGCGCTGCAGCACCTCGAGGATGCGCAGGTCGGTGCGGTCGAGCGTCAGTCGGTCCGGCATGATCGTTCCCGGAATTGGCTTCGAGATTCGATAATGTTGCCGGGTCCGGCCGTCCGCCCGCAATATCGCAAGCCTGTTGCGGCGTCCGGCAGTTACGCTGGTCGCTGGAGTCCCGAACCGCGAGCGCCGATGAATGCCCCACCGAAACGCGTCGAGCACCAGCTGACCGACAAGGGCTACGTGCCGGTCTACACGACCGCCGTGGTCGACCAGCCTTGGGGCAGCTACACCGCCGACGAGCACCGCGTCTGGGCGACGCTGTTCGAGCGGCAGCGAGAGCTCCTGGTCGGACGCGCCTGCCGCGAGTTCCTCGAGAATCAGCAGCGCTTCGAGATGAGCGCCGACGCGATCCCGCGCTTCGATCAGCTGAATCGCGTGCTGAAGCCCGCGACCGGCTGGGAGCTCGTGGGCGTCGAGGGCCTGCTGCCCGAGCTCACGTTCTTCGACCACCTGGCGAACCGGCGCTTTCCGGTGACGTGGTGGATCCGCAAGCCCGAGCAGCTCGACTACATCGCCGAGCCGGACCTCTTCCACGATCTCTTCGGGCACGTGCCGCTGCTGCTCAATCCCGTGTTCGCCGACTACATGCAGGCCTACGGCGCGGGCGGCGTCAAAGCGCACGGGGTCGGCCCCGAGGCGCTGGTCAACCTCACGCGGCTCTACTGGTACACGGTCGAGTTCGGCCTGATCGCGGCGCCCGAGGGCTTGCGGATCTACGGCTCCGGCATCGTTTCCTCGAAGGGCGAGTCGATCTACTGCCTCGACGACCGCGCGCCGAACCGGATCGGCTTCGACCTCGAACGCGTCATGCGCACGCGCTATCGCATCGACACCTACCAGAAGACGTACTTCGTGATCGAGAGCTTCGATGAGCTGTTCGACGCGACCCGCCCCGACTTCACCCCGATCTACGCGCGCTTGGCGCGCGAGGACGCGATCCCGGCCGGCGAGGTACGCGCGGGCGACCGCGTGTACCAGCGCGGGACGGGCGAGGGTTGGGCGACCGACGGCGACGTCTGACGCACGCCCACTCGTAGGCCGGACATCCGGAGGATGGCCGGCGCTCTCGGTCCCGGTTGCCGGCCATCCTGCGGATGTCCGGCCTACAATGCGCGCCTTTCCGTGCATCACCGCGAGGCCGCCGCGTGACCGACTTCATCGAGGTCTACGACGATGCGCTCGATGGCGCGTCGTGCCGCGCGCTGATCGAGCGCTTCGAGGCCTCGGGCGAGGCCGTGCGCGGCGCGACCGGCGGCGGCGTCGACTTGAAGCTCAAGGACTCCTGGGACATCAAGCTCACCGGCAATCCGCGCTGGCAGGACGCCGAGCAGGCGCTGAACCTCGCGGTGTTCCGCGGGCTCGCCCGCTACATCACGAAGTACCGTTTCGCGATGATCGCGCCGTTCTCGCTCAAGCTGCCGCGGCCCGACGGTGAGCTCTTCGCGATCGACGACGCGAGCTTCGACGCGCTCGATGCGAAGTCGCTCGAGCAGCTCCTCGTCGCGGTGTTCCGGCCCGGCGCGATCAACTTGCAGAAGTACCTCGCCGACGTCGGCGGCTATCCCTACTGGCACTGCGAGCACTATCCGAAGGACGCGACCGCCGAAACGCTGCACCGCACGCTGCTCTGGACGATCTACCTCAACGACGGCTTCACCGACGGCGAGACCGAGTTTGTCTACCAGAACCGTCGGATCGCACCGCGCGCGGGTTCGCTGCTGATCGCGCCGACGGCATTCACGCACACGCACCGCGGCAACCGGCCGCGCGGGCGCGACAAATACATCGCGACCTCGTGGATCCTGTTCCAGCGCGCCGAGGTGCTGTACCGCGCCGCGCCGAAGTAGGCCGGACATCCGCAGGATGGCCGGCAGCGGCGACGTGGCGAGCCGGCCATCCTGCGGATGTCCGGCCTACTCGGCACGTTGCGGTTTCATGGGTTCGGCGCATCGCCGAGCAGCGGCTCCAGCGCGGGCCAGAGGTGCGCGAGGAGCTGCGGTTGCGCCGCCGCGGTCGGATGGATCTGGTCGTCCTGGAACGCCTCGCGGCCCTGCGCGATCGGCTCGAGCAGGAACGGCAGCAGCGCGATGTCGTGCTCGCGCGCGAGCGTCGCGTACGTGTTCGCGAACCCGTCGGCGTACGCCGCCCCGTAGTTCGGCGGGATCCGCATGCCGACCAGCAGCACGCGCGCGCCGTGGTCCTTGGCCGCGCCGATCATGGTCGCGAGGTTTCTCGCGAGCGCGTCGAGCGGCAGCCCGCGCAGCCCGTCGTTGCCGCCGAGCGCGATCACGACGACGTCCGGGTCGGTCCGTTCCAGCTCGGCGGCGATCCGCGCGGCGCCGCCTGCCGTCGTCTCACCGCTGATCGAGGCATTCTCGACCGCGATCCCGCGCGGCGTGAGCTTCTCGCCGAGCAGGGCGACCCAGCCCTCCTCGCGCGCGAGACCATAGGCCGCGGAGAGCGAATCCCCGACGATCAGCACGGTTGATTTCGCCGCGACCGGGCCAAACGAGACGAGCAGGGCGAAAAACAGGACGAAGCGCTGCATGCACGACACGACATTGACGGAATCGGCTCAAGGATACGCAGCAATGACCCCCGCTGCGATGAACAGCCCGGCCGTCCGCGCCGAAGCGCTGGTGAAGCGCGTCGTGCTGCCGTCGCACGCGCTGACGATCCTCGACGGCGTCGACTTCTCGATTGCGCGCGGCGAGGCCGTCGCGATCGTCGGTGCCTCGGGCTCGGGCAAGTCGACGCTGCTCGGGCTGCTGGCCGGGCTCGATACGCCGACCAGCGGCCGCGCTTGGCTCGACGGGATCGACCTCGGCACGCTCGACGAGGACGGGCGCGCGAAGCTGCGCGGGGCGCGGGTCGGTTTCGTGTTCCAGTCGTTCCAGCTCTTGCCGACGCTCGATGCCGAGGCGAACGTCGCGCTGCCGCTCGAGCTCGCAGGAAGCGACGACGCGGTGCCCCGTGCGCGCGCGATCCTCGCGCGCGTGGGGCTCGGCGAGCGGCTCGACCACTACCCGCTGCAGCTGTCGGGGGGCGAACAGCAGCGCGTTGCGATCGCGCGCGCGTTCGTCGCGGAACCGGCGGTGCTGTTCGCGGACGAGCCGACCGGCAATCTCGACGCCGCGACCGGTGCGCACATCGCCGATCTCCTGTTCGAGCTCAACGCCGCGCATGGGACGACGCTCGTGCTCGTGACGCACGATCAGACGCTCGCGGCGCGCTGCCATCGCCGGCTCGTGCTTGCCGGTGGGCGGCTCGTCGCATGAACCGGCTGAAGCTCGCATGGCGGATGACGCACCGAGACCTCGCGTCCGGCGAGCTCGTCGTGCTGGTCGCGGCGCTCGTGCTCGCGGTCGCGGCGATCACCGCGGTCGGCTTCGTGACCGACCGCACCCAGCGCGCGCTGGTGCGCGAGGCGGCCCAGCTCATCGGCGCCGACGCGGTGCTGCGCGCCGATCGCCCGCTCGATTCGAGCGTCGTCGCGCGCGCCGAACGGGAAGGGCTCACGACCGCGACGACCGCGACGTTTCCGAGCATGCTGCGCGCCGGCGAGCGCTTCCAGCTGGTCGAGGTGCGGGCCATCGACGGGCCGTGGCCGCTGCGCGGCACGCTCGAGACCGGCGACAAGGTCGCGCTGCCGAAAGGTCCGCCTGCGCGCGGTACCGTGCACGTCGGCGAGCGGCTCTCGCAGCAATGGTCGCTCGCACCCGGCGCCCGCGTGGGGCTCGGCGATACCGAGCTCACGGTCGCCTCCATCGTGACGCGCGAGCCCGACGCGGCGTTCGACTATTTCGATGTCGCGCCGCGCGTCTTCATAGCCGCGGCCGATCTTCCCGCGACCGGGCTGGTGCAGGAAGGCAGCCGTATCGGCTACCGCCTGATGGTCGCGGGCACGTCCGAGGCGGTTGCGCGCTGGGTGGCGCCGACCAAAACTTCGCTCGAGCGCGGGCAACGGCTCGAGACGATCGAGGATGCGCGGCCCGAGCTGCGCGTCGCGCTCGCGCGCGCCGATCGCTTTCTCGGCCTTGCGGCGCTCGCCGCCGCGATCCTCGCGGCGATCGCGATCGCGATGGCGGCGCGCCGCCATGCCGCGCGGCACCTCGACGGCGCCGCGGTGCTGCGCACGCTCGGCGCCTCGTCGCGCGACCTGACGGTCGTGACGCTGGTCGAGCTTGCGCTGCTGCTCGTCGCGGGCAGCGCGTTCGGCGTCGCGCTCGCGTACGGGCTGCAGGCGTTGGTCGGCAGCTGGCTCGCGTCGTTCCTCGCAGCCGAGCTGCCGGCGCCGTCGTGGCGTCCGGCATTCGAGGGTTTCGCGGTCGCGGCGGTGTTGCTCGCAGGCTTCGCGCTCGGTCCGGTGCTCCGGATCCGCCGCACGCCGACGCTGCGCGTGCTGCGGCGCGAGCTCGAGCCCGCCGAGCCGCGCGCGGCGGTCACGCTGATCGTGGGCCTCGGCGCGCTCGCCGCGCTGCTCGCCTGGCGCGCCGGCGACGCGACGCTCGCGTTCGCAGTGCTGGGCGCGGTTGCCGCGACCGCCTTGGTGCTCGCGCTCGCGGCGCTCGTGCTGCTCGGCGCGATCCGCCGCTTCGCCGGTCGCACCAGCGCGAGTGTGCGACTCGGGCTCGTCGCCGCGACGCGGCGCCGCGGCCAGAGCGTCGCGCAAGTCGTGGCGATCGGGCTGGGGCTCATGGCGCTGACGCTGCTGACACTGGTGCGCACCGATCTCCTCGCGCGCTGGCGCAGCGAGACCGCGGCCGACGTGCCGGACCGCTTTCTCGTCAACGTGCAGCCCGACCAGGTCGAGGCCATGGCGGCGAGGCTGCGCGAGCTCGGCGTCGCTGAGCCTCGGCTTTTCCCGATGATCCGCGGCCGCTACGTCGCGCGAAACGGCGCACCCGTGGCGAGCGACGCGGTCGCCGATCTGCGCGCGCGACGGCTGGCGGAGCGCGAGTTCAACCTCTCGCATGCGGGCGAGCTCGCGCCCGACAACGTGGTCACCGCGGGCGCGTTCGATCCGGCCGCGCCCGGCTGGTCGGTCGAGGAAGGGCTCGCGAAGACGCTCGGCTGGTCGCTCGGCGACACGCTCGCGTTCGAGGTTGCGGGACGCCGTGTCGAGGCGCCGATCACGAGCCTGCGGCGCGTCGACTGGGGCTCGTTCCGGCCGAACTTCTTCGTGCTCGGGCAACCGGCGGCGCTCGGGGCGGTGCCGGCGAGCTACATCGGTAGCTTCCGCGCGCCGCGCGACGGCGACGCGGCGGTGGCGCGACTGGTCGCGGCGTTCCCGAACGTGACCGTGATCGACACCGGGAGAATCGTGCGACAGGTGGCGCGGATCGCGACGCAAGTGTCGCGCGCAGTCGAGTACGTGTTCGGGTTCACGCTCGCGGCCGGTGTGCTCGTGCTGCTCGCGTCGGTCATCGCGAGCCAGGACGAACGGCTGCGCGAAGGCGCGGTGTTGCGCGCGCTCGGCGCGCGCCGGCGCCAGCTCGTGACCGCACAGCTCGCCGAGTTCACGACGCTCGGGCTCGTCGCGGGCGTGATCGGCGCGGGCGCCGCGGCCGCGGTCTCGCTCGTGCTCGCGACGCAGGTTTTCGAGCTGCCGGCGCGCGTCGACGGTTCGGTCGTCGCGCTCGCGCTCGCGCTCGGGGTCGCGCTGGTCGTCGCGTTCGGCTCGGCCGCGACGCGCCGCGTGCTGCGCGCGCCGCCGGCCGAAAGCCTGCGCCGACTCGCGGGCTGACGCGCTAGAACAGCTCGCCCTGGGGCGTCGCAATGCGCGGCGGCACGAACCGCGTCGTGTCGAGCACGGCCCGCAGCGTGCGATCGAAGCCGTGCTTCCGAGCCGCGACCGCGAAGCGTCGCGCGATGAGGTCTGCGAACACGCCCTCGCCGCGCATCCGCGTGCCGAAGCGCGGATCGTTGTCGCGTCCGCCGCGGATCTGGCTGACGAGGCTCATGACGTGCGCCGCGCGCTCGGGAAAGTGCAGCGCGAGCCACTCGCGGAACAGATCCTTGACCTCGTACGGCAGCCGCAGCATCACGTACGCGGCCGAGCTCGCGCCGGCCGCATGGGCGCGCTCGAGGATCGCCTCGAGGTCTCGGTCGGTGATCATCGGAATCACGGGCGCGACCATCACGCCGACCGGTACGCCGGCCGCGGCGAGCGCGGCGATCGCCGCGAGCCGCCGGTGCGGCGCCGACGCGCGCGGCTCGAGCTTCGATGAAAGCACGTTGTCGAGACTGGTCACCGAGACGAACACGCGCGCGAGCTTGTCGCGCGCGAGCGTCGACAGGAGATCGAGATCACGCTCGATGCGCGCGCTCTTGGTGACGATCGTGAGCGGGTGGCGGGTCTCGACCAGGAGCTCGAGCAGCCCGCGCATGATCCGGTAGCGACCCTCGATCGGCTGGTACGGATCGGTGTTCGTGCCGAACCCGATCGGCTTCACGACGTAGCCGGGCTTCGCGAGCGCCTGGCGCAGCAGCTCGACGGCATTGGTCTTCGCGAACAGCTTCGTTTCGAAGTCGAGGCCCGAGGAGAGATTGAGGTACCCGTGCGAGGGCCGCGCGTAGCAGTACACGCAGCCGTGCTCGCAGCCGCGGTACGGGTTGATCGACTGGTCGAACGCGATGTCGGGCGAATCGTTGGTCGAGAGGATCGAGCGCGCGCGCTCCTCGGTCACGTGCGTGGCGGGATGCGGCGCCGGTTCCGCTTCGCGCGCCCAACCGTCGTCGAACCACTCGCCGCGGCGCGATTCGAACCGGCCTTCGGGGTTCGAGGCGGCGCCGCGGCCCTTGATGCGGACCGGCGGCGGGGCTTGGTCGGGACGGCTCGGCACGGCGGGCTTCCTCGGAGAACCAGTGTAGAACCAATCGTCCCGGGAGGCCAGCCGGCGTTTCGTCGCGTGCGGCGCTGCGGCACACTCGCGCGACCCGCAACGAAGGTGCGCCGGCATGATGAAGTGGATCTGGCTCGTCGTCGCGATGCTCGCGTTCGGCGCGGCGTGGCAGGCCGGCACCGCGGGCATGCTCGCGCTCTGCATGCTGCTCGGGTTCGTCGCGATCCTGCTGTCGTTCTTCGGCTTTCTCGCCGAACGCGTCGGCAGCGTCGCGCAGACCCAGTCCGGGCGCGAGTACGAGCTGCTCGCGAAGGCGCGGGGCGCGGCGCAACAGAAGCTCGGGCCTCGGCCCGAGCCGGGTGACGAGCCGTGAGCGCTGTGTTTCCGCCCCCGCCCGAGTTCGCGCGGCGCGCGCGCGTCGACGCGACCGAATACGCCGCGCGCTATGCGGAATCGCTGCGCGATCCCGACGGCTTCTGGGCGCGCGAAGGCCGGCGTCTCGACTGGATCAAGCCGTACACGCGGGTTTCCGACACGAGCTTCGCGGCCTCGGATCTCCACATCCGCTGGTTCGACGACGGTGTGCTGAACGTCTCGGCGAATTGCCTCGACCGGCATCTCGCGACGCGCGGCGACAAGGTCGCGCTGATCTTCGAGCCCGACGATCCCGCCGGCGCCGTCCGGCGCATCACCTACCGCGAGCTGCACGCCGCGGTGTGCCGCTTCGCGAATGCGCTGCGCGCCGAGGGCGTCGCGCGCGGCGATCGCGTCACGATCTATCTGCCGATGATCCCCGAAGCTGCGATCGCGATGCTCGCGTGCGCGCGCATCGGCGCGATCCACTCGGTCGTGTTCGGCGGCTTCTCGCCCGAGTCGCTCGCGGGGCGCATCGCCGACTGCGGCTCGAGCCTCGTCGTGACGGCCGACGAGGGCGTGCGCGCAGGCAAGCGGGTCCCGCTCAAGGCGAACACAGACGAGGCGCTGACCAAGCCCGGCACGGAAACGGTCAAGCGCGTGATCGTCGTGCGCCACACCGGCGGCGACGCGCCGCGCCACGCGCGCGACCGCGACTACGCGACGCTGGTCGCTGCGGCGTCGGCCGAGTGCACGCCCGAGCCGATGAACGCGGAGGATCCGCTGTTCATCCTCTACACCTCGGGCTCGACCGGCAAGCCGAAGGGCGTGCTGCACACGAGCGGCGGCTATCTCGTCTACGCCGCGCTCACGCACGAGCTCGTGTTCGATCTACGCGACGACGACGTCTACTGGTGCACGGCCGACGTCGGCTGGGTCACCGGCCACAGCTACGTGGTCTACGGACCGCTCGCGAACGGATCGACGAGCCTGATGTTCGAAGGCGTGCCGAGCCATCCCGACGCGAGTCGCTTCTGGCAGGTCTGCGACAAGCACCGCGTCACGCTGTTCTACACCGCGCCGACCGCGATACGCGCGCTGATGCGCGAGGGCGACGCGCCGGTGCAACGCCAGTCCCGAGCGAGCCTGAGACTGTTGGGCACCGTGGGCGAGCCGATCAATCCCGAGGCCTGGCTCTGGTACCACCGCGTCGTCGGCGGCGGGCGCTGTCCGATCGTCGACACCTGGTGGCAGACCGAGACCGGCGGGATCCTGATCGCGCCGCTGCCGGGCGCGATCGCGACCAAGCCCGGCTCCGCGACGCGGCCGTTCTTCGGCGTCGAGCCCGCGATCGTCGACGCCGAGGGGCGCGTGCTCGAGGGCGCGTGCGAAGGCAACCTCGTGCTGCGCCGCTCGTGGCCGGGGCAGATGCGCACGGTCTACGGCGACCACGCGCGCTTCGTCGACACGTACTTCCGCACCTATCCCGGTTGCTATTTCACCGGCGACGGCGCGCGCCGCGACGCGGACGGCGACTACTGGATCACCGGCCGGGTCGACGACGTCATCAACGTTTCCGGTCACCGCATCGGGACGGCCGAGGTCGAGAGCGCGCTGGTCGCGCACACGAGCGTCGCGGAGGCCGCAGTGGTCGGCTATCCGCACGACATCAAGGGGCAGTCGATCTACGCGTACGTGACGCTGAAGCAGGGCGTCGCGGCCGACGACGCGCTGCGCGAGATGCTGAAGCGCTGGGTGCGCAAGGAGATCGGCGCGCTCGCGACGCCCGAGCTCTTGCAGTGGGCGCCGGCGCTGCCGAAGACGCGCTCGGGCAAGATCATGCGGCGAATCCTGCGCAAGATCGCTGCGAACGAGCACGGTGAGCTCGGCGACATTTCCACGCTCGCCGATCCGGGCGTGGTCGAGCGGCTCGTCGCGGAACGGCTCAACCGCTGATGGAGCTCACGTGGCGCGCGCTCGCGCGCGACGCGCCGCCACCTGCGCTCGCACGCGACGAGATCCAGATCCACCTCGTCGCGCGCGACGCAGCTTACGCGTGGCGCGACACGCTGCTCGCGGCGGCGACCGGCGCCGCACCGTCCGACCTGCGTCACGCGCGCGGGCGCCATGGGCGTCCCTACCTCGACGCACCCGACGCGCCCGGCTTCAGCCTCGCGCACACCGACGCGCACGCGCTGGTCGCGCTCGCGCAGGGCACCACGCTCGGCGTCGACCTCGAAGCACCGCGCACGGTGCTGCGGCGCGACGCGCTGCTCGTACGCTTCTTCCGCGCCGAGGAGCGCGAGGCGATCGCGGCCGCGCCCGATCCCGACCGGCTGCTGCTGCACGCGTGGGCCGGCAAGGAGGCGCTGGTCAAGGCGATCGGGCGCGGCATTGCCTACGGTCTCGCGCGGGTCGGCCTTGCGCTCGACGGCGCGGCGGTGACCGGGCTTGCGACACTCGAGGGCCCGGCCGCGACGCTCGCGCCCTGGACCGTCGCATCGTTCGACCTGCCGGGGCGCTATCTCGGCGCGATCGCGTGGCGCGGCGGCGCGCGCCCGGTCCGCGCGTTCGTGCGCGGCGGCTAGCCCAAGTCAGGCGGCGCGCTCGACCTCGACCCGGTTGCGACCGTTGCGCTTGGCGAGATAGAGCGCCGCGTCGGCGAGGTCGATAAGCTTGCGCGGCGGCACGCCGATCTCGGGCACGAGCGTCGCGACCCCGATCGAGAGCGTGAGACCGTCGCGCTCGCCGCGCTCGGCGAAGTGCGCGCGCACGTAGTTCGCGCGCTCGAGCGCGACCTCGAGCGGAGCGCCGGAGAGGATCATCGCGAATTCCTCACCGCCGAAGCGCGCGAGGATCTCGCGCTCGCCGCTCGCGAAGCGCGCGAGCTCGAGCGCGACGGCGCGCAGCGCCTCGTCGCCGGCGAGATGGCCGTGGCGGTCGTTGAACTGCTTGAAGTGGTCGACGTCGATCATCAAGAGCGAGAGCGGCGCGGTCTCGGCGCGGCATTTCTCCCAGTGCTGATCGAGGAACGCATCGAAGCCGCGGCGGTTCGGCACGGCGGTGAGCCCGTCGAGTGTCGCGAGCCGGGCGAGCTGCGCGTTTGCGCGCTCGAGCTCGCGCGTGCGCTCGCCGATCGTCGTCTCGAGCCTCGCGTTGCGATGCTCGATGCGCGCGACGCGGCGCCGCGTGTAGTGGCGCGCGAACGCCGCGAGCGTGATCAGCGCGGCGAGCGCCGTTGCGACCTGAACGCCGGGCCGCTCGTAGTAGGCCGGCGTCACGCGGAACGGATACGCGAGCGGACGCGCGGCGCGGCCACCGCGAGTGCGCGCTTCGAGCTCGAGCCGGTAGTCGCCGGCGGAAAGCCCGCCGAGCGAGAGCTGCGATTCGGCGCTCCACGGCCGCCATTCGTCGTCGACGCCGCCGACGCGGTAGCGGAACTCCGAGCCCGGATCGGCCGACGCGAGCTCGAACTCGAAGCGCAAGGTGTGGTGCGGCGGCACCGCGACGGGCTCGTTCGGCGCGAGCACCAATGCCTGCGTGTCGCCGTCGGACGCGAGCGCCTCGACCCGCCGCAGCCGCGCCTCGAGCTCGGGCTTCGGCAGCACCGACACCGCCGGGTCGAACTGCAGCACGCCGTTCCAGGTCACCAGCCGCAGTACGCCGGTGGTTTCGACCGCGAGACCGACGAAGCCGCGTGCGTGCGCGGTATCGAGCAGGATCGGATCCCAGCGCTGCGCGCCGCGCGCGCGGTGCAGCAGCTGGCGCGAGGTCAGCGCATAGGTGCCGTTCGGCGCGGTGCGGATCGAAAGCTCCATCGGACGCGTCGCGAGCGCCGCGAGGCCCTGCGCGTCGCTCGGCGCGAAACGCGTTCCGTCCCACGCGAACAGACGCGTGCCTGAAGCAGCGTGCAGGCGCGCGTCGAGCTCGAACACGTGACTGCCGAGCGCCGGATCGAGCGCGAGCCCGTGCGCGGCGTCGAGTCGCGCGACGACGGCGGCGGATGGATCGCCGGCCGGCAGCGCGACGCGGATCGGACCGCCGCGCGCGTTGCCGAGCCAGAGCTCGCCGTCGGCGCGCTCGATCAGCGACAGCACTGTGCTCGCGCCGAGCGCGATGCGAGCGGTCTCGCGCGCGCCGCGCGGGTCGAGCGCGAGCACGTAGAGCGTGTTCTCGCTGACGGCGTATGCCTCGCCGGCGCGGAACTGCGAGCGGCGTACGTACTCGACGTCGGCGCCGGGCACGATCGGCTCGGTGCGGTCGCCGCGAACCAGCCATGCGCCGTCGCGGGAGCCGACGAGCAGACCGTCCGGCGTCGGCTCGAGATCCCAGACCTCGGCGTCGGGCGTGGCGGCGCGCACGAAGCGCGCCGGTGCGCCGGGCGCGGTCTCGGCGCGGAACAGCCCCGCGGTCGTGCCGACGACCATCGTGCTGTCGTGCCAAACCGCGTCGAGGTACTGACCGCGCAGTCCTTCCGCGGCGCCGAACACGGTCCAGGGCGACGGCATCGCAAGTCGGACCAGACTCCCCTCGGTCGCGACCCAGACGCCGCCCTCGCGGTCGAGGCCCATCGCAACGACGGCGTACGGGTCGATCGCGTGCTCGCCGACCAGCACGAGGCCCGGATCGAAGTGCAGCACGTGGCCACTGGTCGTGCCGATCGCGTAGCCGCCGTCGGGCAGCCGGAGAGCCGTGTAGGGAAGGCGCTCGCGCAGCAGCGCATCGTGGCGCGTCGGGACCGGCCGGATGCCGCGTGCGTCGGCGCGGTAGAAGCCGTCGGTCGAGAGGATCAGGAGCGCGTCGCCTTCGGCCGCGAACGCAGCGTTGAAGGGGCGTCGCGCGAACAGCGCGCCGCCCGGCAGCGACTCGAAGCGGCCATCGACGAAGCGCGCGAGCCCTTCACCCTCGAGGCGGCCGTAGAGCTCGCGGCCGATCGCGTGGACGCCACGCAGGCTGTCGGGCAAGGGCCAGCTCGCGGCCGAGCCGTCGGCGCCGTAGCGGAACATGCGCCGCTCCGCGCGGAACCAGACCCCGTCCGGGGTCGCGATGACGTCCCAGACGTTGCCGAGTGCGGCGTGCTCGCGCGTCAGCCCGAAGCGGTCGTAGAGGTCGACGTAGGCGACGCCGCCGTCCGGCGCCTCGACGACCCGGCCGATGCGGTCGTAGCCCCCGACGTAGAGCGCGCCGTCCGGGCCGATCGCCAGCGCCCGCGCGGGCGAGCGCCCGGGAAGCTCGATCAGCTCCCAGCGTCCGCTGGCATGACGCAGGAGGCCTTCGGCGTTGCCGGCCCAAACGAGACCGCGCGGATCGCCCAGCACTGCGAGGTTCGCCGGGGCTGCGGGATAGTGCTCGACGGTGTAGCGTGCCGACAGCGGCATGCCGCCCGGCAGGCTGGCGGCGAGCGCGCTGCCCGCGACGGCGGCGGCGAGGAGGGAGCAGGCGAGCACGGCCGTGCCGAGACGCGGCCGGGCGCCGGCCACGCTTCCCCCTGAGGAGCGTGGAACGGACATGGCGCTAGCCTCGCAACTCGCGGCTGGGCACGCAAGCTGCACTGCCGCGCGCTGCGACGGCGGGGGTCCGTCGGCCGTCCTCACCCCCGAAAGCCGAGGCTTATGGCGGACCCGAACCCCTTCTTCCAGCCGCTCGATGCGATCACGTTGAGACGCGCGCAGCGCGGCGAGGCGGCGGCGTTCGAAGCGATCTATCGGCGCTATCGCGGCGCGTGCTTCAACCTCGCGCTGCGGGTGCTGGGCGAGGTGGCCGGCGCCGAGGACGTGGTGCAGGAGGTGTTCGTGCGGTTGTTCGATTCGATCAAGCGGTTTCGCGGCGAGGCCCCTTTCGGCGCCTGGCTCCGACGCTCGGTTGCGAACGCGACGATCGACGAGCTGCGCCGCCGCCAGTGGCTCACCAGCGACGAGGCGATCATGCCGCCGGCGCCCGCCCCGACCGGGCTCGCGGAGCAGCAGACCGAGGCCTGGCAGATGCTGATGCGGCTCTCGCCGCGCGCGCGCGCCGTGGTCGTGCTGCACGCGATCGAGGGCTACACCCACGCCGAGCTCGCGGCGCTGTTCGGCCAGAGCGAGAGCTATTCGAAGTCGGTGCTGGCGCGCGCAATCGGCCGGCTCAACTTGTACGTCGGTGACGACGATGGAGCGATCGATGTCCGAGCCGAATCTGCCTGAAGCGATCCGCCTGCGCCTCGCCGCGCTGCCCGAGATCGCGCCGAGCGACGCGCTGTGGCTGCGCATCGCGCGCGCGCAGCCGCCGGTGCGCGCACGGCGCTGGCCGTACGCGGTCGCCGCCACGGCGGCGGCGCTCGCGGCGTTCGCGATCGGCATCGTCGTGCTCGAACCACCCTCGCCTGCGTTTCAACCCGATCGCGCGCTCGCCGAGGCACGCACGCTCGAGCAGGCGCTCGCCGACGCGCGCGTGCGCGGCGTCACGAACCCCGACGTGCGCACGCTCGAACGCGAGCTCGCATCCGCCGACGCGGCGCTGCAAGACGCCGTCGACCGGCGCGCCGCGAGTCGCGAGCTCGACGCGTTGTGGCGCGAGCGCCTGGTCCGGCTCGCCGCGCTCGTCGACGCCTACCGCCATCCCGATACGCTGGTCCGAATCTGATTCCCCGGAGACCGAACATGAACCGTGCGTCCAAGCTTTCCTTCTTCGCCCTCGCGCCCGCGCTCGTCATGGCGGGCGCGGTATGCGCCGACGTCGCCGAAACGCCGCCGGCGCTCGCGCCCGTCACCGCAAGCGCGGCGAGCCCCGAGCTCGTACTGCAGCGCGAGGTGCGCGACGCGGTGGCGCGCCTGATCGAGGCGGGTGCGTTCGGTGAGACCGCACCCGAGGCGATCGCGCTGACCGTCGCGGTGCCGTCGGAGCGCGTCGTCAACGTCGGATTGCTCGTCGACAGCCGCACCGACGGGGCGCGCGGCGTGCCGCTGCTCGGCACGGTCGCGGGCGGCGAGGCGCAGGCGCTCGGTCTGCGCGCCGGCGACGTGCTGACGTCGATCAACGGCGAAGCGCTCGCCGGGCTCGGCCGCGGCGGCGACGGGCGCGCGCGCGGGATCGAGCGGCTGCGTGGCGCGATCGACGCGCTGTCGGACGGCGGCACGCTCGCCGTGACGATCGAGCGCGACGGCCGCACGCTCGAGCTCTCGCGCACGGTCACGCCGCGCTTCATGCCGGCGCTCAGGCTCGAGCTCGGCGAAGGCGAGCTGGTCGCCTCGAACGCACCGGCCGCGATCGCGCGCACCGTGGGCGCCGCGGCGACGGCCGCGAGCGACGGCGGCTGCGGCCGCATCAGCGTGTTCCACGTCGCGCCGCGCTCGCAGCGGCTCTATGCCGCGAAGATCCTCGAGATCGACGGCGAGATCCCCGGTCCCGCGGGCCAGGAGACCTATCGCGTCGCGCCGGGTCCGCACGAGGTCGTCGTCGCGGAGCAGATCTCCGCTACTGATCTTCCGAGCACGTACTCGCGCGCGCGCCGCCACAAGACCAAGACCTTCACGATCGACGTGCGATCCGACACCACGTACCTCGTGGCGTCGCAGCTCAATGCCGACCGGCAGCGCGAGGTCATGAGCGGCGCGTACTGGGATCCGACCGTCTGGAAGGAAGTCGCGGAGCCCTGCCACTGAGCAAGCGCGTCGTCGCGCGCCTATCATGCGCGCGATGACGAAGCTCTCGGTCAACGTCAACAAGATCGCGGTCCTGCGGAACTCGCGCGGCGGCGCGCTGCCCTCGCCAGTTGCGGCCGTGCGCGCGGTCCTTGCCGCCGGCGCGCACGGCATCACGGTGCATCCGCGGCCCGACCAGCGCCACGTCCGCGCCGACGACGTCGACTCGCTCGCGCCGGTCGTGCACGCCGCGCGCGTCGAACTCAACATCGAAGGCAATCCCTTCGCGCCCTCGAACGCCTCGGGCTACCCCGGGCTGCTTGCGCTGATCGAGCGCGTGCGGCCCGCGCAGGCCACCTTCGTGCCGGACGGCGACGGTCAGATCACCTCGGACCACGGTTTCGACCTCGCGCGCGACGCGGCGCGACTGAAGCCGCTTGTTGCCGAGGCGCGCACGCTCGGCGCGCGCGTGAGCCTGTTCGTCGACGAGGACGTCGCGGACGTCGAGCGCGCCGCGGACATCGGCGCGGACCGCATCGAGATCTACACGGGTCCGTACGCGCACGCGCACCGGTCTGGCGACGCCTCGGCTTCGCTCGCACGCTGCGCCGCGCTCGCGGCATGCGCCCAGGCCGCGGGCCTCGGCGTAAATGCGGGGCACGACCTCGACCAGAACAACCTCGGCGCGTTCCTCGCTGGCGTACCGCGCGTGCTCGAGGTCTCGATCGGGCATGCGTTGATCGGCGAGGCACTCTACGACGGGCTCGACCGGACCGTGCGCAATTACCTCGCCGTGATCGCGGCCGCGACGCGCTGATCAGAGGGAATCGTCGAAGCCGACGCCCCGAATCCCCGCGTTGCGCGCGGTCGCGAGCACGGACGCGACGCGCTCGTAGCGCGCCGCGTCGTGCGCGTCGATCACGACGACCGAGGGCGGTGACTTCGCCGCCTCGATCCGAAGTTGCGGCCCAAGCGCGACGTCGGGCATCGGCTGGCCGTTCCATGTGAGGGTGCCGTCCGCGGCGATCGCGAGCGCGATGCGCTCGGGCTCGACCTTGGGCAGGCGGGCGGGGCCGGTGCGGCGCGCGGTGGCGCCGCTTGCGCTCGACGGTGCCACAGCCGCGCGCGCGACGCCAGCGACGCAAACGAAAACGCCGGGCAAGACCCGGCGCTCTCGTATCGCGTGGTCGTGCGTTGCCGACTAGAAACCGCTCGGCATGTTCTCGAACGCGAGCTTCGTGATGCCGACGTTCTTCGCGGTCGCGAGCACCTCGGCGACGGTCTCGTACGCCGTGTGCTGCTCCGCGTCGATGCGGATCTCGGGCTGCGGTTCCTTGCTCGCCTCGATCCGAAGCTGCGGCTCGAGCGCCTGCTTGATCATCGGCTGGTCGTTCCAGTACAGGTCGCCGGTCTGCTTGATCGAGAGGCTGACCGGCGGCGGCGGCTCGATCGGATCGGGCGGCTGCAGCGATTTCTGCGGCAGGTCGATCTGAATCCGGTGCGCCATGATCGGTGCCGTGATCATGAAGATGATCAGCAGCACGAGCATGACGTCGACCAGCGGCGTCACGTTGATGTCGGCCATGGGGCCGGCGGAGTTGCCTGAAGTGAAAGCCATGTCCGTCTGAACCCTACGTGCCCGGCGTCGTGATGAAGCCGATCTTCTTCATGCCCGCGTTCTTCGCGCCGGCGACGACCTTCATGATCTCGCCGTACTCCGTGTCCTTGTCGGCACGGAGCTGGATCTCGGGCTGCGGCTCGCGTCGTGCTTCCACGCGAAGCTGCGTCTGGATCCACTCCCGGGTGACCGGTTCGTCGTTCCAGAAGATATCGCCCGTGTTCTTCAACGCGAGCGTAATCGTGCGCGGCTCCTGCACGTTCGGCTGCGCGACCGCCTCGGGCAGCTCGACCTTCACCTTGTGCGACATCAGCGGCGCCGTGATCATGAAGATGATCAAGAGCACCAACATCACGTCCACGAGGGGCGTGACGTTGATTTCCGCCATCACGCCGCCTTCGTTACTACCACCGGCCGACATCGCCATGGTGCGCTTCCCTTACCTTGCGACCGTTACTTGCGCAGTTGCGCTTTCGGCGCGGCGCCTTCGACACGCGAACCGGTCGCGAAGAAGTCGTGCAGGTCGTGCGCGAACTCGTCGAACTTCGCGTTGATCTTGCGGTTGCTGCGCACGAAGAAGTTGTACGCGAGCACCGCCGGGATCGCGACGAACAGACCGATCGCGGTCATGATCAGCGCCTCGCCGACCGGGCCCGCGACGACGTCGATCGAGGCCTGGCCCGACGCGCCGATGCGGATCAGCGCGTGGTAGATGCCCCACACGGTGCCGAGCAGACCGACGAACGGCGCGGACGAACCAACCGTCGCGAGCAGCGTGAGGCCCGTCTCGAGCTTCGACGATTCGCGTGTCACGGCCTGGCGCAGCGCGCGATCGATGAACTCGGAGCGGTTCAGCGCCTCGACCAGACGCGAGCCTTCGTGGCGCTGGTGATGCGCCGCGGCCGACGCGCACTCGAGCGCGATCTTCGAGAACGGCTCGGACTTCGGTTGCTCTTCCATGAAGCGCACCGCGTCGGCGGCCGACGGGGTCTCCCAGAACGTGCGGATCACGCGGTCCATCCGCGACGTGATCGAGACGTTACGGATCGCGTTCATGACGATGTAGAACCAGCTACCGATCGACATGATCACGAGCGTGATCAAGACGACCCAGCCGAGCCAGTCCAGGTTCTGGATCAGGTGGCTGAAGTCCATCTGCTGCAGCGCGGCGGCGTCGGAATCGATCGCGCCGGGTGCGGCCGTACCGGTCATGTCCCCGCCCATCGACGGATCGACGGTCGGAGCGGCGGCGGGATCGGTCGCCGCAGGGGCGGCCATGTCGACCGGCGCCGTGGCCGGGTCGGCGGGCAGCGCGTTCGGGTCCACCGGCGGGGCGGAGGTGGGATCTTGCAACATGGCGTTACCCTTCGTTGAGTCGGAATGAGATTGGAACGAGTACCCAACCCTCGACCGCGCGACCATTGCGGACTTCGGGATTGAATTTCCACGCCTTGACCGCCTGCATCGCGGCCTGGTCGAGCTCGCGGTGGCGGCTCGACTTGTCGATGAGAACCTTGAGCGGCGAGCCGTCGACGCTGACCAGCACGCGCAGCATCACTTCGCCTTCGAGGCGGCGGCGGATCGCCTGCGGCGGATAGCGCGGCGGCCGCATGCGGCGGTAGCTCGGATCTTCCGACGCGCCGGTATCCGGCGCCGACGGCGCGGGCGGCGCAGGTGGTGCGGGCGGCGGCGCGGGCTCGGCCATCGGCAGCGGCTCGTCGAACACGACGGGCGGCTCGGGCTCGGGCGGCGGCGGCGCCGGCGTCGGCTTCTTCTCTTCCACCCGCTTGACGATCTTCGGCGGCTCGGGCGGCGGTGGCGGCGGTGGCGGCGGCGGTGGCGGCGGCTCGAGGAACACGACGTCGACGACGTCTTCGTCGACGTCGGCCTTCGACTCCGGCGCCTTCACCGGCGCGAGCAGAAACATGAACGCGCCGACGTGCACGGCGAGGGCTGCAGACTGCGCAATGACCTTGCGCCAGTTGATGCCGTCGGGTTTGGCGATCTCTGACATGCGATGCTCGAGCTGAAGGCTAAGCCGATCGCCTCGGCACCCGGAGAACGGACGCGCGGCGAAGCCCTGCGAGAGGGGATCGGGAGTATAGCGATCCCGTCGGCACTTACACTACCACGCCGTCCCTGCGCCCGATGCGGCGGGGCGCAGGGTCGGATCTTGCGGAATCGCGCTCAGCGACCCCGCACACTCTTGAGCCAGGTCTCCGCCATCGACTTCGTGTTCGGGAACGCGCGCGCCTTCTCGTACGCGGCGATCGCGGCCTGCTGGTTGCCGAGCTCGTACTCGGCGGTGCCGAGCAGGATCAGCGCTTCGCCCTGACGCTTGAGCGTGCCCTTTCCGATCGCAGCCGTCAGCGCCGACTTCGCGTCGGCCCACTTCTCGAGGTCGACCAGCAGGTGGCCGCGCTGCATGTCGAGCTCGGCGTCCTTGGGATCGAGCTTCGCGGCTTCGCCGTAAGCGTCAGCGGCCTTCTGCAGCAGCGCCTTGCGCTGCGCGCTCTCGTCGTCGAGCGGCTCGGCCTGCAGCGCGTACGCGTCGGCGAGGCCTTTGTGCGTGTCGGCTGAGGGCTTGAGGATCCCCTTCGCCATGCCCTCGCTGATGATGCGCGCGGCCTGCTCGGGCTTCTCGACGTAGTTGTAGAGCTGGTAGAGCTGCTTCAGGTCCTTCTCGTCGGTCAGCGTGCCCTTCTGGTACGCGCCCTCGAGCAGAGCGATCGCCTTGTCGTTCTGGTCGAGCTCGAGATAGATCGACGAGAGCTGCTGCATCGCCGCCTTGTTGTTCGGATCCTTCGCGAGGATCGCTTCGGCGGCCTGCGCGGCTTCGGCGAAATTCTCGGCGTCGTAGTAGCTCGCGATCAGAAGCTGGTAGAGCGAGTCGCTCGACTTCTCGGACTGCGCGATCGCCTTCTTCAGCGCTTCACCGGCGGCGGCGTAGAGCGGCTTCGCCTCGGCCGGATTCTCCTTCTCGCCGGCGATGCGGTAGAGCGCGTTGCCCTTGAGCGACCACGCGTCGGCCTTGTTGGTCGCGCCGGTGACTTTGAACCACTGGTCGATGGCGACGAGCGCGGCGTCGTAGCGCTCCTCCATGAGGTTCATCTGCGCAATCTGGTAGATCAGATTGAAGTGCGAGGTGTTGTCGAGACCGTTCGCATCGATCGCCTTCTGGTTCGCGGCGAGCGCCTCGTCGATCTCGTCGCGCTCGTAGTGGACCTGCGCGAGGCCCTGGTACGCGAGGCCCTGCTCGTACTTGGTCGGTTTCTTCGCGAGCACGTCGTTAAGCAGCATCTCGACCTTCTCGAGCTCGCCCGCGTCGAGCGCGTCGTAGGCTTCGTTGATCTTCTTGCTGTTGGCTTCCGAGATCTGGCCCTGGAGCTTCGGCTCCGCGCGCGTCGCGTTCGGGAACGGGTTTTCCTTCTTCTTGTCGCGCTGCGCGAACGCGGGCTGCGCGAGAAGTACGGCGACGACGGCGACGAGCAGCGCGTGCGCGATGCGACGGAGGATGTTCATCGTAGGGCCTCGGGTTTCGAGCCGCGGGCCATGCCCGGGCGAAGGGGGTGGAAATGTAGCGCCGCGACGCGCGCGGGCTCAAGCCGGGCGAGCTTCCGGCCGCGGTCGTGAGTCGGCGATGAACGGGCTCAGGTCGTCGCGAAGTTCGCCTTTGCGAACTCGACGCGGGCCTCGGCGCTCAGGGCGAGCGCACCATCCGCCTCGAGCGCCTGGATGCGGCGCAGGCGGTGCGCGAGGCCGTTGCCGTTCGCGATCTGGATCGCGAGACCGGGGCGGGCGTTGAGCTCGAGGATCAGCGGGCCCAAGTGGCGGTCGAGCACGATGTCGACCCCGACGTAGCCGAGCCCCGAGAGCTCGTAGGCGCGCGACGCGATCGTGAGCAATTCGTTCCAGCGCGGGATCGCGATCCCGACGATCGACTGCTCGGTGTCGGGGTGCTCCTTGACCGGCTCGTTGCCCCAGACGCCGCGCTTCGTCGTTCCGCTCGGGATGTCGATGCCGACGCCGATCGCGCCCTGGTGGAGGTTCGCCTTGCCGTCGGACATGCGCGTCGGCAGCCGGATCATCGCCATGACCGGATAGCCCAGGAACACGATGATCCGGATGTCGGGCACGCCCTTGTAGCTGACGTTGTCGAAGATCGGATCGAACTGCACGCAGTATTCGACCAGGATGTGGTCGGGGTGGCCGCCGAGGCTGAACAGGCCCGACAGCATGTTCGAAAGGTGGTGGTCGAACTCGTCGCGCGGGATGAAGGCACCGTTCGAGCGGCGGTACTTGTCGCCGCGCCGCCCGGTGATGACGACGATCCCGTCGCCGCCCGACCCGTGCGCGGGCTTCACCACGAACTGGTCGCGCTGCTTGATCTTCGCGTGCAGCTCCTCAATCTCGTGCTCCTCGCGCACGACCGCATAGAGCTCCGGCACCGGCAGCCCCGCCTCGATCGCGAGCCGCTTCGTGATCAGCTTGTCGTCGACGCGCGGATAGTTCTTGCGGGGGTTGTAGCGCAGCACGAACTCCGCATTGCGCTCGCCGATCCCGATCAGGCCGATGCGCCGGAGACGCCGCGCGGTCTCGAGCAGGCCGAGCATCTCAGCCGCCACCCGTGCCGGACGCAGGCGCCGCAGCGGGCGCCGGTGCGGCCTCGATCGGATCGCGCGCGAGCGCGCGGAAGCGGAACAGCTCGGTCAGGCGATAACCCGAATAGCGCCCGATCAAGAGCGTGATCGCGAACAGCACGAGCAGCAGCTCCGGGAACACGAACACGAGATGCTCGACCCGCTCCCAGGTCATGACGAGATAAGCGAACGACGCGATCACGAGCGAGCCGACACCTTCACGGATCGCGTGCGCGGGCCCGCGCTCCTCCCACGCGATCGACATGCGCTCGATCGTCATCGTCATGATGATCATCGGAAACAGCGCGACCGAAAGCCCGATCTCGATCCCGAGCCGGTTCGAGACGACCGACACCAGGGCCATCAGCAGCACGACGAGGATCAGCACCGCGGTGAGGCGCGGCACCAAGAGCAGACGCAGGCGCTCGAGGTAGAAGCGCACCAGGAGGCCCATGCTCACCACGACGGTGAACAGCACGATGCCCGCGACGAGCTGCGTCTCGCGAAACGCGAGCGCGATCAGCACCGGCATGAAGGTGCCGAAGGTCTTGATCCCGACGACGTTGCGCAGGATCAGCATGATGAATGCGCCGAGCGGCACCATCAGCAGAATTCGGTAGACGCCCTGCACCTGCAGCGGCAGATTGAGCAGCGAGTACGCGACGAGGTCCTTGTCCTTCGCCTCGAGCCGCTGCTTCGCGGTATCGAGCGCGTCGGCGAGCGAGCGCTGCGCCGAGAACTCGAGCTCGGCGCGCCGGTTCCGGTCGATCTCCAGCAGCGGCCGCTGCGACGTCGTCCAGACGAACATCTGCTCGGGCCAGCCGACCGAGCCGGTACGGGCGTTGACCGTATGCCAGTTCTTCGCTTCGCTGTCGTAGATCTGCAGGTACGGCTCGAGCTCGGTGTTCGCGCGGCTCTCCGCGAGCGGGAGGCCGTGCAGCACGCGCGCGGTGATCATGCGGTCGGCGAGCAGCGAGCGCGCGAGTTGCGCGCGGTCCTCCGCGCTGTTCGCCTTGTCGCCGATCAGCTCGACCTCCTCGCTCGGGTTCGCGGCGTTGAGGCGGCGCACGAGCTCCGCGGCGAACGTCGCCGAGTCGACGGTCACATCCCGCACCGACTCGAGCAGCGTCTGGCGCGCGGTTGCGTATGGCTCCTCGTGCGGTGCGGGCTTCGGCGGATTCGGCGGCGGCGGCTCGCGCAGCGCCTCGTGGTCGTCCTTGTAGACCGTCGCGCGGTAGTAGAGCGCCTGCGTCCCGCTCGCGCGGCGGATCGCCCACTGTACTTCGCGGCCCGACTTCGTCTTCTCGACCGTGACGCCGTAGCCGCGCGCGACGAAGTTCTCGTCGAGGATCGCGTAGCCGGGCGGGTCGGCGGGCAACTGCAGCGTGACTTTGTTCGGTCCGCCGCGGCCTTGGTACTCGATGCGCGCCTGGATCTCCCAGACTTCGGTCTCGGCGACCGGCTCGAGCGGGAAACGCAGCACCTGCCACTTGTAGACGAACGCCGCGATTCCGAGCGCAGCGATCGCGAGCGCGAGCAGATAGAGCTGCGTCTTCTTCATGCCGCCACCGTGCGCCCCCGGATTCGCCGCGAGTATAGCCGAGCGAAATCAGCGCCCGCGGCGCGTGCGCGGCGTCAAACGTCGAGGTTCGACACGCGCAGCGCGTTCTGCTCGATGAACGCGCGACGCGGCTCGACCACGTCGCCCATCAGCGTCGAGAAGATCTGGTCGGCCGCGACCGCGTCCTCGATGCGCACCTGCAGCAGGCGCCGCGTGTCGGGATTGACGGTGGTTTCCCAGAGCTGCTCGGGGTTCATCTCGCCGAGACCCTTGAAGCGCTGGATCGTGCGGCCCTTCTTCGCTTCGTCGACCAGCCACGCGTGCGCTTCGTGGAAATCGCGCACCGGCTGCGAGCGTGTACCGCGCACGATGCGCGCGCCGTCGGCGACGAGACCGTCGAGGGTGCGGGCGACCTCGGCGATCGGCGCGTACTCGGTCGATCCGAAGAACTGCGCCGGCAGGATCTGCTCGGAGCTCAAGCCGTGGTGCAGCTTCGCGATGCGGATCGCGCCGGGCTGCTCGCCCTCGGCCGGCACGATGCCGGCGCGATACTGCGGCGAGCCGAGCGCGCGCCGGGTCGAGAGCCGGCGCTCGAGCGTAGCTGCCCAAGTCGCGAGCGCCGTGGGCTCGGTAAAGCTCGCCGGCGTGAGCGGTGCCGCGTCGAGCAGCGCATTGAGCAGCGCGCGATCGACGCGATGACTCAGGCGTTCGATCTGCCCGTGTGCCTGCGCGTATTGCGTGAGCAGCGTTTCGAGCGCGGCGCCGGTGATCGGCGGTGCTTCGGGCGCATAGAAGAACGCCGCGCCGTCGACTGCGTTGTTGACGAGGTACACGTTGAGTGAGGCGTCGTCCTTGAGATAGAGCTCGTTCTTGCCCTGCTTGACCTTGTAGAGCGGCGGCAGCCCGATGTAGACGTGGCCGCGCTCGATCAGCTCCGGCATCTGCCGGTAGAAGAACGTCAAGAGCAGCGTACGGATGTGCGAGCCGTCGACGTCCGCGTCGGTCATGATGATGATGCGGTGATAGCGCAGCTTGTTCGGGTCGAACTCGTCCTTGCCGATGCCGCAGCCGAGCGCGGTGATCAACGTGCCGACTTCGGCCGACGACAGCATCTTGTCGAAGCGCGCCTTCTCGACGTTCAAGATCTTGCCCTTGAGCGGCAGGATCGCCTGGTACTTGCGGTTGCGCCCCTGTTTCGCCGAGCCGCCGGCCGAGTCGCCCTCGACGAGGAAGATCTCCGACAGCGCCGGGTCCTTTTCCTGGCAGTCGGCGAGCTTGCCGGGCAGGCCCGCGATGTCGAGCGCACCCTTGCGGCGGGTCAGCTCGCGCGCCTTGCGCGCGGCTTCGCGCGCACGCGCGGCCTCGACGACCTTCTCCGTGATCGCCCGCGCCTCGAGCGGATGTTCCTGCAGGAACTCCTGGAGCTTCGCGCCGACGACCGACTCGACCGAGCCCTTCACTTCCGACGAGACGAGCTTGTCCTTCGTCTGCGACGAGAACTTGGGATCGGAGACCTTGACCGACAGCACCGCGATCAGACCTTCGCGCATATCGTCGCCCGAGAGCTGGACCTTCGCGGCCTTGAGCTGCGGCGACGATTCGATGTAGCTCCCGAGCATGCGCGTCAGCGCCGCGCGGAAACCCGCGAGGTGCGTGCCGCCATCGCGCTGCGGGATGTTGTTCGTGAACGAGAACATCCGCTCTTCGTACGCGTCGGTCCACTGCATCGCGACCTCGACTGCGACGCCGTCCTGCGTGCCGGCGAAGGTCACGACGGTCGGGTGCAGCGGTGTGCGAAGTTCCGCGAGGTACTCGACGAACGAGCGGATGCCGCCTTCGTAGCGGAACTCGTCGCTCTTGCCCTCGCCGCGCTCGTCGACCAGCGTGATGCGCACGCCGGAATTGAGGAAGGCGAGCTCGCGCAGGCGCTTCGCGAGGATGTCGTAGTGGAACTCGACGTCCGAGAAGATCTCGCGGCTCGGCAGGAAGCGGACCTGGGTGCCGCGTCGCGTCGAGGGCTCGACGCGCTTCAGCGGATACCGCGGCTCGCCGAGCGCGTACTCCTGCTGGTGGTGCGCGCCGTCGCGCCAGATGTCGAGCCAGAGGTGCGCCGAGAGCGCGTTGACGACCGACACGCCGACGCCGTGCAGACCGCCCGAGACTTTGTACGAGTTGTCGTCGAACTTTCCGCCGGCGTGCAGCACGGTCATGATGACTTCGGCGGCCGAGCGCTGCTCTTCCGGGTGTATGTCGACCGGAATGCCGCGGCCGTTGTCCTGGACCGAGACCGACCCGTCCGGATGGATGGCAACCCGGACGTCGTCGGCATAGCCTGCCAGGGCCTCGTCGATCGCGTTGTCCACGACCTCGAAGACCAAGTGGTGCAGGCCGGTGCCGTCATCGGTATCACCGATGTACATCCCTGGCCGCTTGCGGACCGCTTCGAGGCCCTTTAAGACCTTGATTTTACTGGAATCGTACTGGTCGCTCATGCGCGCTGCGCCGCTCGGGCCGACGGGCGCCCGAGCGCGGCTGGTTTTGTAGGGATTGGGCGAAAAGTATAGCAGCGACGCGGGGTTCCCGAATCAGCGGCGACGCACGACGCCGTTGTGTTCCACGTGGAACTCGGTTGCGTGCGACAGTCGCGCGGCGAGCGCCTCAGGGGTTGTCGCCGTGAGCAGCGATTGCGCCCCGGCAGCTCGGACGAGCGCCAGCACGGCGTCGAGGTGCGACGCGTCGAGCTCGGAGGGCAGGTCGTCGAGGGCGAGCACGGGCCATTCGCCGGTGTCGACGCGAAAGCACTCGGCTTGCGCCAGCACGACGGCGAGCGCCGTGAGCTTCTCCTGGCCGCGCGAAAGGTGCTCGCGCAAGGGCGCCTGCGCGAACGCGGGGCGCCAGTCCGCGCGATGCGGGCCTGCCGTGGTCGTTTGGCGCTGGCGATCGCGCGCGCGCCGCGCGCCCAGCGCGGCCTCGAGCTCGCCTTCGAAGCCGGGGTCGAAGCGCAGGGTCGGCTCGCCGAGCTCAGGGAGCAACGCCGCCGCAAAGCGCGCGAAGAACGGCTCGAAGCGCGCGAGGTAGGCCGTCCGCATCGTCGTGATGGCGGTTCCCGCGCGGGCGAGCTCGGGCGTCCAGGCCTCGAGTGCGGCGTCGGTCCCGCGATCGCGCAAGGCCTGATTGCGCTGCTTCAGCGCGCGCTGGAACCGCCGCCACTGCTCGAGGAACGACCGTTCCACGTGGAACACGCCCCAATCGAGGAACTCGCGCCGTTCGCTGGCGGGGCCGTGAATCAACGCGTGCGAGCCCGGCTCGAAACAGACCACCGCGCATTCCGGCAACAGCTCGCTCAGCCGCGCGACGGGCGCGCCGTCGCGCCGGGCGGTCCAGCCCTGCGGGCCCCGAGCGAGCCCGAGCCGCCGCAGCGTCCCGTCCGCGCGCTCGACCTCGGCATAGACCTGGAATTGCGGTGCCGCACGCGCGAGCAGGGCTTCGCGCCCGCCCGGGCGGAACGAGCGTCCGTGCGAGAGCAGATAGGCCGCCTCGAGGAGCGAGGTCTTGCCGGCCCCGTTAGGACCGAGCAGCAAGTTCGTGCGCGGCTCGAACCCGACGGCAGCCGAGGCAAAGCAACGGAAGTGCTCGACCCGCAGCGTGCGGATCCACATTGTCCGTCGGCGTCAGAGCCGGAGCGGCATGATGACGTGGCGCGAGCGCTCGTTGTCGACATCGCGCACGAGGCAGCTCGAGTTCCCATCGCGCAGGCAGAGCATCACCTCGCCGCCGCGCAGCGCGCCGAGTGCGTCGAGCACGTAGTTGACGTTGAAGCCGACGGCAAGACCGTCGACGTGCGTCGCGACCTCGAGCTGCTCGACCGCTTCTTCCTGCTCGGGATTGTGCGCGACGACCTGGAGCTTGCCGGGGCTCACCTCGAGCTTCACGCCGCGGTACTTCTCGTTCGTCAGGATCGCGACGCGCTGCAACGCGGAGCGCAGCTCGTCGCGCGCCAGCGTCAGGATCTTGTCGGCCCCGATCGGGATCACCGCCTCGTAGTCGGGGAAGCGGCCGTCGATCAGCTTGGAGGTGAACACGAAATCACCACGCCGCACGCGGAGGTGATTGCGTCCGAGCTCGACCTCGAGCGTACCGTCGCCCGCGTCCAGCAGACGCTGCAATTCCAGCACGCCCTTGCGCGGCAAGATGACTTGGCGGCGCGTCTTGGTCGGCGTCTCGAGCGCCGCTTCGCACAGCGCGAGGCGATGCCCGTCGGTCGCGACGCAGCGCAAGGTCGATTCGCGCAGGTCGAGCAGCGTGCCGTTCAAGTAGTAGCGCACGTCCTGCTGCGCCATCGCGAACGCGGTGCGGTCGATGAGCTCCTTGAGCGCCGCTTCCGGCAGGCTCAAGCGCTCGACCAGATCGATGTTCTCGATCTGCGGGAATTCCGAAGCCGGCAAAGTCGCCAGGGTGAAGCGGCTGCGGCCGGCGCTGACCGTGACGCGCTCGCCGGACTGCCGCACGTCGACCTTCGCGCCGTCCGGCAGGGCACGGCAGATGTCGAACAGCTTCCGCGCCGGGACGGTGACCTCTCCCGAATCGAGCTCCTCCGCCCCGGTGCGCGCGACCATCTCCACTTCGAGATCGGTCGCCGTGAACGAAACATCATCCGGTCCGACCACGACCAAGACGTTCGCGAGTACGGGCAGGGTCTGGCGTCGTTCGACTACACCGACGACCTGGCTCAGGGGTTTCAACAGCACTTCGCGCTGGATCGAAAAGCGCATGGTGGCAATACACCTGAGTCTTTAAAGAATTGTTTGATGATGATGATGAAGCTTGGGGATAACTGCAACGGCGGCCTCCCAAGCCTTATGGCCCTAGGGCTCGAGGCCCCACTACATGCTGTGAACCGCACTTGCTCAAACTGTGCGCCAATTGTGGATAACTCACGCCTCGTGAGTTATCCACAGTCTGTCCTCAGCCTGTCAACGCCCGCAAAAGCTTGTCCCAGTCTTCACGCGTGCGCCCGTCGGTCGCGCAAAGATCCTTCACGAGCCGGCACGCGTGCAGCACCGTCGTGTGGTCGCGGCCACCGAAGCTGTCACCGATCTCGGGCAGTGAGTGCCCGGTCAGCTCCTTCGAAAGCGCCATCGCGACCTGGCGTGGCCGCGCCAACGAGCGCGTGCGCTTCTTCGACAAGAGATCGGCGACGCGCAGCTGGTAGTAGTCGGCCACGGTCTTCTGGATATTCGTGAGGCTGACCGCGCGCTCCTGCACGGTCATGAGATCGCGCAGCGCCTCCTGCGCGAACTCGACGTTGATCGAGCGGCCCGTGAACGTCGCGCGCGCCGCGAGCGTGTTGAGAGCGCCCTCGAGGTCGCGCACGTTCGAGCGCATCCGCCGAGCGATCAGGAACGCGACGTCGTCCGGCAACCCGACCCCGCGGCTTTCGGCCTTCGAGAGCAGGATCGCCGCGCGCGTCTCGAAGTCCGGCGGCTCGATCGCGACCGAAAGACCCCAGCCGAGGCGCGAAGTCAGGCGCGGCTCGAGGTTCTCGACCTCCTTCGGATAGCGATCGCACGACAGGATGATCTGCTGCTTGCCTTCGAACAGCGCGTTGAAGGTGTGGAAGAACTCTTCCTGGGTGCGATCCTTGCCCGCGAAGAACTGGATGTCGTCGATCATGAGCGCATCGACGGTGCGATAGCGTTGCTTGAACTCGTCGATCGGCTTCGACCCGCCGCTCTTGTTCGAGAGCGCCTTCACCATCGCCGAGAAGAACTGTTCCGAACGCTGGTACAGCACTTTCGCGCGCGGATTGTTCTGGCGCATGAGGTTGCCGGCTGCATGCATGAGGTGCGTCTTGCCGAGGCCCGTGCCGCCGTAGAGCAGCAACGGGTTGTAGGTGCGCCCCGGATTCATCGCGACCTGCAGCGCCGCGGCCTTGCCGAGCTGGTTCGATTTTCCTTCGACGAAATTCTCGAAGACGTAGTGCGGATCGATGTTGGACTCGAACGCGTCCGGCACCGTCGGCACGGGCGTCGCGCGCCGCATGGCGAGAGGACGCTGCGCGGCCGCGGCCGAGCCGACGTCGATTCGCACGGCATCGAGCTCGGGCTCCAGGTGGCGCGCGACCGCCTCGATGCGCGCGCGATAGCGCTGCGTCACCGCGTCGAGCACGAAGGTGTTCGGCGCATGCAGCACGAGCTCGGTGCCGAGCTCCTCGGCCTGCAGCGGCCGCAGCCAGGTGTGGACGTCCTCGGCCGGGAGTTCGTTCGCGAGCCGTTCGAGGCAACGCTGCCAGAGCTTGCTCATCGCGGGTCGGGGTCTTGCGGAAAGCGGTCGAGCATAGCAGTCGCGGCGATCGGCGATCCGGCCGGCACCATCGGTTTCCTTGACGCGTCGCGGCTTCGCTCGTATGCTCGCGCGCCTTTTACGAACCAGGCTTCGTGTCATGAAACGCACCTATCAGCCGAGCAAGCTCAAGCGCGCCCGCGACCACGGGTTCCGCGCGCGGATGAGCACGGCCGGTGGCCGCAAGGTGCTCAACGCGCGTCGCGCGAAGGGCCGCAAGCGTCTCATCCCGTAACGGGATCCGCCGTGGCCGACCAGCGCTTCCCACGCGCTGCCCGGCTCCTCGCCAAGCGAGATTTCGACGCGGCCTTCGAGGCCGCGTCGCGTTTCCGATCGGCCCATTTCCGCGTGAACGTCCGTGCAACCGGCGCGCCGGCGCGGCTCGGGCTCGCGATCGCGAAGCGCGTCGTGGCGCTCGCGAGCGCGCGCAACCGCATCAAGCGCCACGCGCGCGAGGTGTTCCGCCCGCTCCGGGCCGAGCTCGCAGGCCACGATATCGTCGTGTCGGTGCACGCGAGCCCCGTCGCGCTCGACGGCGCAGCACTCAAGCGCGAGCTCGAAACGCTGTTCCGCCGCAGCGTCGCGCGTTGAACGCGACGCCCGGCATCGGCACAATGGCGCGCTTTGCCAATCTATCCGCGCGCACGTCCCCTCGTTTCGCGCGCGCCGTCCCCCACCCCCGCCGCAGTCCATGCCGAATATTCGATCGTTCCTCCTGATCGCGCTCGCGCTCGTCGCGTTCCTGCTCTGGCAGGCGTGGCAGACCGACTACGCGGCGTTCGAGTCGCCGACGCCGGCGCCGGTCGTCGGCGAAGCACCGGCCGCGCCGCCGGCCGACGATGCGCCCGCCGCAAGCGAGCTGCCGCAGGCGTTGCCGAAGACCGACGCAGCAGTCTCCGCCACGACCGACGCTGATGCGGAAATGCCGCTGCCGCGCATCGTCGTCGAGACCGATCTGCTCAGGATCGCGATCGATCCGCGTGGCGGCACGCTCGTCGGCGCCGAGCTCCTCGCCTACCCGGTTTCGCCGCGCGACCCGAGCCCGGTCGTCCTGTTCAACGAAGATCCAAAGACGTACTACGTCGCACAATCGGGCCTGGTCTCGAGTGACGGCCCCGCCCCGGATCATCGCGCGCTCTACACCGGCGCCGCGCCGCACCACACGCTCGGCAACGCCGAGACGCTCGACGTACCGCTGACCTGGAGCGATCCGGGCGGCATCGTCGTCACCAAGACCTATCGCTTCAAGCGCGGCAGCTACGTCGTCGGCATCGACCACGCGGTCACGAACGGCACCGCGCAAGCGTGGCGCGGCAGCGTCTACCGCCAGCTGCAGCGGACTTCGCCGATCATCGACCGCAAGTTCTCGTTCACGAACCCCGAGCAGTACAGCTTCGTCGGCGCGGCTTGGTACAGCCCCGAGGAGCGCTTCGAGAAGCTCGAGTTCGAGGACTTCATCGACGAGCCGCTCGCGCGCGATGTCGCCGGCGGCTGGGCCGCGATGCTGCAGCACTACTTTTTCGCGGCGTGGCTGCCGCCGCTCGAGCAACCGAACCGCTACACGACCGAGGTGCTGACCGGGCACGCGTCGCCGCGCTACCTGATCCGCGAGGTCGCGGTGCCGGTCGAGCTCGCGCCGGGAGCGCAATCGACGCTCGAGGACCGGATCTACGTCGGTCCGAAGCTGCAGGAAGTGCTGCCCGAGGTCGCGCCGGGCTTGGGCGCCGTCGTCGACTACGGCAAGGTCACCTTCATCTCCGAACCGCTGTTCTGGCTGCTCAACTGGCTCTACAAGCTGCTCGGCAACTGGGGTTTCGCGATCATCGCGGTGACGGTGCTGATCAAGGCGGCGTTCTACAAGCTCTCGGAAGCGCAGTACCGCTCGATGGCACGCATGCGCAAGCTCCAGCCTCGGCTCGCGGCGCTGAAGGAGCGCTACGGCGACGATCGCCAGAAAATGAACCAGGCGATGATGGAGCTGTACCAGAAGGAAAAGATCAACCCGTTCGGCGGCTGCCTGCCGATCCTGGTGCAGATCCCGGTGTTCATCGCGCTGTACTGGGTGCTGATCGAGTCGGTCGAGCTGCGCCACGCGCCGTTCATCGGCTGGATCCACTCGCTGTCGGAGCGCGATCCCTACTTCGTGCTGCCGGTGCTCAACGGTCTCGCGATGTGGGCCGCGCAGAAGCTCACGCCGACGCCGGGCATGGACCCGATGCAGCAGAAGGTCATGCAGCTCATGCCGATCATGTTCGCGGTGATGTTCGCGTTCTTCCCCGCCGGCCTCGTGCTGTACTGGACCGTCAACGGCGTGCTGGGCCTGCTGCAGCAGTGGATCATCCTGAAGCGGGTCGGCGCGACGTAGCGGCGGATTCCGCGACGCGCGCGTAGACTCGCGCGCGATGTCGAGCGAGTACCAGGACACGATCGTCGCGATCGCGACCGCGCCGGGCCAGGGCGGTATCGGCGTGGTCCGGCTCTCGGGCCGCGACGCGCACCGCATCGGGCGGGCGATCTGCGGCAAGCCGCTGCGCATGCGCCGCGTCGGCCACGCGCGTTTCCGCGACGCCGCCGGCGAAACGCTCGATCGCGGGCTCGTGCTCGCGTTCGTGGCGCCGGCGTCGTACACCGGCGAGGACGTCGTCGAGCTCCACGCGCACGGTGCGCGCGTCGTGCTCGAGTCGCTGGTTGCACGCGCGCTCGAGCTCGGTGCGCGGCACGCGCGGCCGGGCGAGTTCTCCGAGCGCGCTTTCGTCAACGGCAAGCTCGATCTGCCGCAGGCCGAGGCGATCGCCGACCTGGTCGCGGCGAGCTCGCTGCAGCAGGCGCGCGCGGCGCAGCGCAGTCTCGCCGGCGAGTTCTCGCGCGAGGTCGCGGCGCTGCTCGCCCAGCTGATCGCGCTGCGCGTTCACGTCGAGGCGGCGATCGACTTTCCGGACGAGGACGTCGATTTCCTCGCTGACGCCCGCATTGCCGAGGCGCTCGCGGCGCTGCGCCAGGGCGTCGCGCGCACGCTCGCCGCCGCGCGGCTCGGCCAGCGCGTCCGAGACGGCCTCCACGTCGTGATCGTCGGCCGTCCGAATGCCGGCAAGTCCAGTCTCCTCAACGCGCTCGCCGGCGACGAGCGCGCGATCGTCACCGCGATCCCCGGCACGACGCGCGACGTGCTGCGCGAGACCGTCGCCTTCGACGGTATCGAGCTCACGCTGGTCGACACCGCGGGATTGCGCGAGACCGACGACGCGATCGAGGCCGAGGGCGTGCGTCGCGCGCGCGACGAGCTCGCGCGGGCCGATCTCGCGCTCGTCGTGCTCGACGCGACGCGCGGCCCAGCGCTCCCCGACGACCACGCCGAGCTCGCCCGCGAACTCCCGAACGCCGCGGCGCGGATCGTGCTCCTCAACAAATCCGATCTCTCGTCCCCGCATCCCGCAACGTTGGTGGGTACCGCCGAAACGCTCGCCGTCTCGGCGCGGACGGGAAGCGGGATCGCGGCGCTGCGCGACGCGCTGCGCCGCCACGCCGGTGCGAACGAAGCCGGCGGCACCTACAGCGCGCGCGCGCGCCACGTCGAGGCGCTCGAGCGCGCCGCGCAGCACTTGGGCGAAGCCGACACCGTGCTCGCGACGACCCGCGCCGGCGAGCTGGTCGCGGAAGAGCTGCGTCAGGCGCAGCGCGCGCTCGCCGAAATCACCGGCGCCTACAGCAGCGACGATCTACTCGGCGCGATCTTCTCGACGTTTTGCATTGGAAAGTGACCTCGCGCACCGCGCGAGGTCATCCCGGCGAAAGCCGGGATCCACGAGGTTGGTGCGACGCTAGTCGGAAGCCTCGCCGCGGCTCACGCCGAAATCGCGAGCTGCTCGCGGTGATAGAGCCGCGCCGCGATCGCCCAGAACAGCGCCGCGAGCAGCAAGCCACCGCCCAGCACGACGCTCCACTCGACTGCGGTCGTCGCCTCGCCGCGCAACAGCTTCGTGATCATCTGGTTCTGCCCGAGGAACGGCACGGCGAGCATCCAGAGCTGCGTCTTGACCGGGTTCACCATGAGCAGCATGGTCGGAATCATCGGGATCAGGAACATCAGCGAAAGATAGCTCTGCGCCTCGCGGTAGCTCTTCGAGAACGCCGCGAGCATCGTCAGGAGCGCCGAGCCGAACAGCACGACCGGCAGCACCACGAGGAACGTGAGCGCCGCGGTCGCCGTCGGCAGGTCGAACGACATCTTCGAGTCGGTGCCGAACAGGGTCGACAGCTTGAACGTCACGAACGTCAAGACGAGCGAGAGCAACGCGAACGTCACGGTCGCCGCGAGCTTGCCGCTCATGATCGCGGTGCGCGAGACCGGGGTCGCGAGCAGCGGTTCGAGCGACTGGCGCTCGCGCTCGCCCGCGGTCGTGTCGATCGCCAGGTGCATGCCGCCCATGAAGCCGAGCAGGATCAGCAGGTACGGCATCATCATGACCTGCAGGCTCGCCTTGCTCTCGGGCGTCGCGAGGTCGCGGCGCGCGACCGCGAGCGGCGAGGCGAGCGCCGGATGCACGCCGCGCGCGACGAGTCGCAGCGTGCCGACCTCGCGGTCGTACATCGCCATGAGCCGCTCGACCCGCGCGACGACCGCGCCCGACTCGAGCGCGCGCGAGGAATCGAGCACGAGCTCGATGCGCGCGGGCTCGCTCTTGCGCCACTGCTCGGGAAAGCTCGCCGGGATCGAGAGGATCACGGCGTGCTCCTGCTCGCGCACCGCACGATCGGTGTCGGCCGGCGGCGGCCGCACGATCACGCCCTCGCCCTCGAGCCAGCGTACGAGGTTCGGCGCGTGCTCGGCGCCGACGATCGGGATCTCGAGCGCCTTCTCGAATTTCTCGCTCTGCTTCTTCGCGGCGAAGCTGCCGAGCCCCATGAACAGGATCGGGAACAGCAGCGGACCGAGCAGCAGCGCGATCACGACCGTGCGACGGTCGCGCAGCGCGTCGATCAGCTCCTTGCGGAACACCGTGACGAGCGTGTTCATGCCGAAAGACCCTCTTCCGTGCCGATCGCCTTCACGAACGCGTCTTCGAGGTTCGGCTCGCCGGTCTGAGCGCGGAGCTCGTCGGCGCTGCCGGCCGCGACGACACGGCCCTTTGCGATCACGACGATGCGGTCACAGAGCGCCGCGACCTCCTGCATGATGTGGCTCGAGAACAGCACGCAATGGCCCTCCTCGCGCAGCCTGCCGAGGAAGCGCCGCATTCCGCGCGTGGTCATGACGTCGAGCCCGTTGGTCGGCTCGTCGAGCATCACGTTGCGCGGATCGTGCACGAGTGCGCGCGCGATCGCAGTCTTGGTGCGTTGGCCCTGCGAGAAGCCCTCGGTCTTGCGGTCGAGGATCTCGGCCATGTCGAGCGCGTCGGCGAGCTTCGCGGTGCGTTGTGCGATCGCCGCGGCGTCGAGGCCGTGCAGCTCGCCGAAGTACGCGATGTTCTCGCGTGCGGTGAGGCGCTTGTAGACGCCGCGCGCATCGGGCAGCACCGCGAGCCGGCGCCGCACCCCGGTCGGATCGACGGCGACGTCGATTCCGTCGACGCGCACCGCGCCCTGGTCGGGCTTCATCAGCGTGTAGAGCATCCTGAGCGTCGTGGTCTTGCCGGCGCCATTCGGGCCGAGCAGACCGGTGATCTCGCCGTCTTTCGCGACGAACGAGACGCCGTCGACCGCACGGATGGTGCCGGTCTTGGTCTTGAACGTCTTGTGGAGGTTGTCGACTTCGATCATCGCTACGGCTCCCATCCGTAGTAGCCCGCGAACGGCGGCACGTAGGTGAGGCTGTCGAGGCACTTGGCATCGAGGCCCTTCGCATCGAGCCGGTCGAGGAAGCGCGCGAGGAGCTTCGGCGCGCAGCCCTGGCCGATGACGTTGTGGCCCTGGCCGCGCAGCACGAGATGGCGCGCGTTCGGAAGCGTCTTCGCGACCTCGTCGCCGTAGCGCGGTGGCGTGACCGGATCGAGCTCGCCGGACAGCATCAGCGCCGGCACCTCGGTCGCGAGCGGCGCGTTGAAATCCGCCGGCGCCTCCCCGCGCTCCCATGCCGCGCACTGCGCGATCAAGAGGTCGACGAGCGCGGTGCCGAGCGTCGTGCTCGCGTCGGCGCGGTCGGCGCTGAGCTTCGGCGCGTCCTCGGTGCAGGTCACCGAGAGCTGCATCCCGTGCATGATCGACTCGCCGACCAGGCTCGTCAGCATCCGCGCCTGCGCGATCAGCTCCTCGGGCCGGCCCTGCGCGGCCTCGTTGAGCGCGAGCGGCAAGAGCGCCGCGGTGTTCGGCGCGTAGGCGTAAAGCCGCACTACGGCGGCGAGCGTCGCGGCGTCGAAACGGTCCTCGCGCAGCGCGTGAGACTGCGGGTCGCGGTAGCGCACGGTCTTGGGATTCGCACGCGCCTCGGCGAGCAGCGCGTCGAGATGCACGCGCGGTGAGCCGAAGCGGTCTACGCAGGTCGGTTCGGCCGCGCAGCGGGCGAAGTGCGCATCGAGCGCCGCCTCGAGGTTCTTCGCATGCTCGGCGCCGAGCGTCAGCGTATTCGGCACGACGCCGTCGAGCACGATCGCGCGCGTGCGCGCGGGGTGGCGCTTCGCGTATTGCTGCGCGACGCGCGTGCCGTACGAGACGCCGACGAGATCGATCCGCTCCGCGGCGATCGCCTCGCGCACGGCCTCGAGGTCGGCGACCGCGTCGGTCGTCGTGTAGTGGCGCACGTCGGCGTCGAGCGACGCGCGGCAGCGCTTCACGAACGCGACGCTCGCGGCCGGGTCGTCGGGATCGCCGTCGCTGAAGCCGCTCTCGCCGTCCCCGGTCTTGCACGCGAGCCGGTTCGAGCGCCCGGTACCGCGCTGGTCGACCAGGATCAGATGGCGTTTGCGGCGCGTTTCCGCGAATGCGGAATGCAGCAGCGGGTAGCTCTCGCTCGCGGCCTGGCCGGGGCCGCCCGCGAGGAAGAACACCGGATCCGGCTCGGCGCCGGCATCGTTCGGGACCCAGGCGACGTGCAGCGCGATCTTGCGTCCGTCGGGTTTTGCGCGGTCTTCCGGCACCTCGAGGCGCGCGCATTGCGCCTCGACCGTCAACGCGAGATGGCCGGGCGAAAGCGCGCACGGCTCGAACACCAGCGTGCCGAGCGTGCGCTTTGCATCCGCGACGCCCGGGAGTGCCGAAGCCGCGAGGAGGGGCAGGACGAGCAGGCGATTCACGGAACGATCTCCTCTTGCGTCCGCGGCGATGCTAGAGCCCCGCGGGCCGCCGCGGGCAGTGATGGCTGTCATGCGGACCGGCTGACTCGGTTGTATCGTCGCGCGACACGCGGCAGCCCGGGAATGCGTCATCCGGGTGATGCCCCCGGGAGACGAGCCCATGCGCAAGACCTTCGCGGCCCTCATCGCGCTCGCGGCACCGACGGTCGAGGCCGACGCGAGCTTCCGTTACGTCCTCGGCGGTGCCGACTGCGCGCCCGAGGTCGGGGTGCTGCACGTGAGCGGCTCGCGCTTGCGGCTCGAAGGCGCCAACGGCATCGCGATCTACGACGGGCTCGAGCAGATGCTCGTCGGGCTCGACGCGTCGAACCGGACCTTCATGCAGATCGAGGTCGACGACGACGCGCAGGACTTCCAGCGCGACGTCGCGAGCGCATCGATGACGCGCGTCGACCGCGAGCTCGAACGCGCGAACGCGATGCTCGCGCAACAGCGCGCGGAGGCCGACGCGCGCTGCCGCAAGGATCGCAGCCAGTGCGCGGCGGCGTCGATGCTCCAGGGCATCGACCTCGACGCGATGATGAACATGGACGTCGGCGCGCTCGCCGCGCAGCAGGAACAGATGATCGGTCAGCTGGACGAGAAGACGCTGCGGCAGGCCGGAATCGATCCCGCCCAGATGCGCGCGCAGCTCGACGACGCGAAGACGCAGGCGGCGAAAGCGCGATCGAAGGAGGAACGCGGTCCGGTCGAGGTCGTCGACACCGGACGCAGCGAAACCCACGACCGCATCGCGTGTCGCGTGCGCGAGCTGCGCGCCGGTGACGCGCTCGTCGAATCGCGCTGCGAGGCCGGCTTCGACGCGCTCGGCCTCGACGAACGCGACCGCCGCGGGGTCGAGCGCGGTTACAAGCGCCTCACGAGCTACGCCGAGAGCTTCCAGCCGATCGTGGACCGCTTCGGCGTCGCCGCCGGCGCGCCCCGGCCCGAAGGCCTCGTGGTACGGCAGGTCTGCTACGGCGACGACGGCCGCGAGCGCGGCCGCGCGACACTCGCGATCGCCCGCGAGCCGCTCGCAGAAGCCTTGTTCGAGATCCCCGCGGACTATCGCCCGATGATGGGCGCCGGAGCGCCCGAGCCGGAAGGCTAGTCGACCTTCGCCGCGCGCCGCGTGGTCTCGACGCGGCGCCGTTCCTTCTCGGCGAACGTCGTGCGGCACGCATCGCGCTTCACGAGCTCGCATTCGAGGTAGTCGACGATCTCGATCACGGCGGCGCGGACCGCGCGCGCGTCGGGACCGTCGTCGAGGCCGTAGTTGTTCGGGGCGCTCGTCCGCGTGCCACCCTCGGTGCGGCCCTCGACCGTGCGCACCAGCGCGATCTGCGCGGTCGTCGTGTCGATGATGCGCAGATCGACCGCGAGGTAACCGCCCTTCGACTCGCGCTCGATCCGGCCGCGCGACAACATTCCGCCGCGGTAGTGCTCCTCGACCTCTTCCTCGAACGCCGTGACCGTGCCGGTCACGAGGAAGTCCGCGCCGATCAGCTTGCCGATCATCGCGCCCTGCCCCGGCGTGATCCGGCCCGATTCGGCGAGATCCTGCTCCTCGAGCACGGCGCGCAGCTTCTGCCGCTCGACCACGACGAACGCGCCGCGTGCGGCGAGCTCGTTCGTCAGCATGTTCGTCATGACGCGGCCCGCGCCGCCCTGGAACGGCAGCGCGCCGGTCTCGTCCTGGAACTTCAAGACGCCGAGCGCCGGCGGCGCGGCCGCGGCGGCCGAGGCAACGACGAGCGAAACGGCGAAGGCGAGGGCGCGCATGCGGCGTAGCCTAGCGCGCCGCTCGTCAATCCGCCGTCGTGACGGAGACCGCGCGCGCCTTCGGATCGGGCGGCGAGATGTACTTCTCGCGCCGGATCTGCGGGATCGGCAGCCCCGCGTCCTTGAGCTTGGCGAAGCAGGCGTCGACCATGTTCGGGTTGCCGCAGAGGTACGCGATGTCCTTGCCCGGTGTCGGCGCGAGCTCCGCCAGCAGCGACTGTACGTAGCCGGTGCGGTCGTCGGCCCGCGGCACCGCTCGGCCCTCGCGCGAGAAACACGCGTAGAAACGGAAGCCCGGGACCTCGTCGGCGAACCGCGCGAACTCGTCGCCGTAGAGGAGCTCAGCCGGCGTGCGCGCGCCGAACACGAGCGCGACCTCGATCCCGCGCTCGGGAATGAGGCGCCGGAACTGCGGCAGCATCGCGCGGTAGGGCGTCACGCCGGTGCCGGTCGCGATCAGGAGATAGCGCCGGTTCGCATCATCGTCGTGTAGGCAGAAGCGCCCGTACGGCCCGCTCGCGTCGATCGCCTCGCCTTCCGCGAGGTTCGAGAGCAGCGCGGTCGCGGCCCCGCCCTCGACGTACGAGACCGCCATCTCGAGCTCGCGCGCGGGATTCGCGGGGTCGCCTTCGTAGGTTGCGACCGAGTAGCTGCGGCGCAGCGCCTTGCCATCGCGCTCGAAGTGGACCTGCACGAACTGGCCCGGCACGAACGCGAACGGCGCGCCGTCGGCGCGCGCGAACGCCATGTGGCGGACCTGCGGCGCGAGCATGTAGCTGCGGGTCAGCCGCAGCGGAAAGTGTTCGGACACGGGAAATCACGCGAAAAACGGGTCGCTATACTAATCGGCCCCCCGCCGGTCGCCAAACTCATGAGCGTCGCCGCGCTCGACGTCGTCGAGCTCAAGAAGACCTACCCGACCGGCGTCGAGGCATTGAAAGACGTCTCGCTCGCAGTCGAGCCCGGCGACTTCTTCGCCCTGCTCGGCCCGAACGGCGCCGGCAAGTCGACCCTGATCGGGATCGTGTCGTCACTTGTCAATCCCAGCGGCGGGCGCGTACGCATCTTCGGCGAGCCGCTCGACACGGCGCGCGAGCGCGCGCTCGCGCACGTCGGGCTCGTGCCGCAGGAGCTCAACTTCAACCAGTTCGAAAAGCCCTTCGACATCGTCGTGAACCAGGGCGGCTTCTACGGCATGCGCCGCGCGGCCGCCGCCGCGCGGGCCGAGGAGCTCCTGAAGGCGCTGCAGCTCTGGGACAAGGCGCAGATGCCCGCGCGCACGCTCTCGGGCGGGATGAAGCGCCGGCTCATGATCGCGCGCGCGATGGTGCACGCGCCGCGGCTCCTGATCCTCGACGAGCCGACCGCCGGGGTCGACATCGAGATCCGCCGCGCGATGTGGAAGTACCTCGAAGAGATCAACCGCGCCGGCACCACCGTGATCCTGACGACGCACTACCTCGAGGAAGCCGAGCGGCTCTGCCGCACCATCGCGATCATCGACCGCGGCCGCATCATCGAGCACACGACGATGAAGCGCCTCATCGCGAAGCTCGACGTCGAGACCTTCGTGCTCGACGTCGCCGAGAACGAGCGGCCGCTGCCCGAGGTGCCGGGGGTCGCGCTCGCACGGCTCGATCCGCACACGCTCGAGGCCGAGATGTCGCGCACGCACGATCTCAACTCGCTGTTCGCGGGCCTCTCGGCCGCCGGGATCACCGTGCTCTCGATGCGCAACAAGGCGAACCGGCTCGAGGAGCTGTTCGTGCGGCTGGTCGAGACCAACAAGGACGCGGCGTGAGCCCGGTCAACCGCGTCGCGCTCGCGACCATCCTCCGCCGCGAGGTCCACCGCATCCTCCGCATCTGGGGCCAGACCCTGGTGCCGCCGGCGATCACGATGACGCTCTACTTCGTGATCTTCGGCAACCTCGTCGGCGCCCGCATCGGCGAGATGGGCGGCTACCGGTACATCGACTACATCGTGCCGGGGCTCATCATGATGAGCGTGATCCAGAACGCGTACGGCAACATCGTCTCGTCGTTCTTCGGCGCGAAGTTCCAGCGCTTCGTCGAGGAGATGCTGGTCGCGCCGATGCCGCCCTGGGTGATCCTCGCGGGCTACGTCGGCGGTGCGCTCGCGCGCGCGGCGATGGTCGGCGTGATCGTGCTCGCGATCGGGATGTGCTTCACCAAGATCCAGCTGCACCACCCGCTCGTGACGCTCTCGACGCTCTTCCTGACCGCGATCGTGTTCGCGTTCGCGGGTTTCATCAATGCGATGTACGCGAAGAAGTTCGACGACATCGCGATCGTGCCGACCTTCGTGCTGACGCCGCTGACCTACCTCGGCGGCGTGTTCTATTCGGTCGATCTGTTGCCGCCGTTCTGGGAGCGCGTGAGCCACGCGAACCCGATCCTCTACATGGTCAACGCGTTCCGCTATGGGCTGCTCGGGACGAGCGACGTCGACTTGGGCGTCGCGTACGCGGTGATGATCGGGTTCGCGGTCGTGCTCGGGTGGGTCTCGTTGCGGCTGCTGAAACGCGGCGTCGGGCTCCGTTCGTAGGCCGGAGTGACCCCGGCGCAAGCCTGGAGAAGTCCGGCGCAAGGTCGATGCCGGACTTCACCGCGCTGCGCGCGGTTCACACCGGCCTACGGTGCGAGCTCGCGGCACTTCGGCTCGGCAGTGTAAAAAACGCGCGCGCCGTCGCGGTGGTCGATGCGGCGAGCGTCTCGAGCGACTCGCCCCGGTCGCGCGCGACCTCGGCGGCGATGTGCGCGAGGTACATCGGCTCGTTGCGGCGATGCGCGGGCTGCGGCTTCACGGTGCGCGGCAGGAGGTACGGCGCGTCGGTCTCGAGCATCAGCCGGTTCGCCGGGATGTCGCGCACGAGTGCCTTCAAGTGCGTGCCGCGGCGCTCGTCGCAGATCCAGCCGGTGACGCCGACATGGAGGTCGAGGTCGAGGCACGCGTGCAGCGCGCGCCGCTCGTCGGTGAAGCAATGCACGACTGCGCGCGAGATCCGGTCGCGCACCGGCTTCAGGATCGCGACCAGGTCGTCGTGCGCCTCGCGCTGGTGAAGGAAGAGCGGCAGCCCGGTCTCGAGCGCGATCTCGACCTGCCGCTCGAACGCGAAGCGCTGCGCTGCGCGCGGCGCGTAGTCGCGGTGGTAGTCGAGACCGGTTTCGCCGACCGCGACGACGCGGCCGTCGCGCGCGAGCGCACGCAGCAGCGCGTCGGTCTCGGCCGTGTAGTCCGCGGCATGGTGGGGATGCACGCCGGCGGTCGCGTGGAGCACGCCGCGATGGGCGGCGACGAGCTCGACCGCGTGCTCGGAGCCGGCCGCGGACGCGCCCGTCACGACCAGCTCGACCACGCCGGCGCGGCGCGCGCGCTCGAGCACCTGGTCGAAATCGTGCCGGAACGACTCGTGCGTGAGGTTCGCGCCGATGTCAACGAGCTCGGGGGTCATGCGTTGGCGGGGTCGTCGCGGGCGAAAGGCGCGCGATTATACGGACCGCGGGCGGCCGGGTTCACGGCCGATTAAGTCGCGGCTCACGACGCTAGCGGTCGCATCAAAGGGCGCAGGGAATCCACGTCATGACGCTTCGCTTGTTCACCGCGGCGCTCTTCGCGCTCGCGGCCGCGTTGCCGGCCCGGGCTTTCACGCCGGAATCGGGCTTCTACTGGAACGCGGCCGAGCCCGGCACGGGCTACAACCTCGAGATCCAGGACAACTTCTTCGCGCTGACGGCGTACGTGTTCGCGAGCGACGGCCGGCCGCAGTGGTACACCGCGACTGGCACGCTCTCGGGCAATGCGCGCTACACGGGCGTGCTCGACGGCTTCACCGGCGGCCAGTGCATCGGCTGCCCGTATCGCGCGCCGACCGCGCAGCTCGGCGCGGGCGGAGCGATCACGCTCGCCTTCACCAGCGAGACGCGCGCGACCCTCACGGTCGGCGGGCGCACGCTCACGATCGAGCGCTTCGACTTCTATCTGACGCGCGGCCAGGCCGATCCCAAGACCGAGCTGATGCTCGGCGAGTGGGAGATGCTGATCGATCTCTACGACCGCAACGGCTCGCAGTATCAGGACTACCCGTACACCGGCGATCTCCTGATCTTCGACGCGCTCGACCGCGCGAAGACGCCCGACTATTTCGTCGGCTGCCGCCCGACCAGCTCCGAATCGGGCCGCTGCACCGCGGCCGCGATCGACGAGCATGACGCGGCCGGCTTCTTCAGCGCCGGCAATGGCGAGCACGTGCTCGTCGTCAAGGACACGCCCGGCACCGCGTTCACCGACGCGATCTACTTCGCGTACTTCGTGAAAGTCGGCACGTATCAGTTCGATGGCGTGGTCGAGGTCTACGACGAGGACGAGACCCCCGGCAACGGCCCGTTCTATCCGGTGCGCGGCTTCCGCACCGCGAGCCGCAACTTCGTGCAGAACGGCTCCGGCCCGAGCGCCGATGCGAAGCTCGAAGGCCGCGCGCCGCGCGGGCTCGCGGCGACGCTCGCGGAGCGCGCGCCGTCGGCCGGTCTCTCCGCTGCCGAGGTCAAGGCGCGCTACGGCATCGATCCCGTAGCACTCGCGGCCGACGCGGCCGCGATCACCGCGACGCTGTCGAAGTAGGTCTCACGCGCGCCGATCGCGCGGCGTTTGCTGCCGCGCGGTCCTCCCGCAGGGCGCGCCGCGCGCGCCCTACACTCGCGCGATGTCGTTTCCGATCGCGCCCCTGATCCCCGAGCTCGTTGCGACGCTCGCGACGTCGACGCGGCTCGTGCTCGAAGCCCCGCCCGGCGCCGGCAAGACCACGCAGGTGCCGCCCGCGCTCGCGGCGGCGCCGTGGCTCGAGGGCCGCGTCGTGATGCTCGAGCCGCGCCGCATCGCGGCGCGCGCGGCCGCCGAGTTCATCGCGAAACGCTACGGCGAGCCGGTCGGTGCGACGGTCGGCTACCGCATCCGCGGCGAGACCCGCGTCTCGGCGGCGACGCGGATCGAGGTCGTCACCGAAGCGATCCTGACGCGGATGCTGCAGGACGATCCGCTGCTCGACGGGATCGGCGCGGTCGTGTTCGACGAGTTCCACGAGCGCAATCTGCATTCGGACCTCGGGCTCGCGCTCGCGCTCGACGCGCAGCGCGAAGTCCGGCCCGATCTGCGCCTCGTCGTGATGTCGGCGACGCTCGAGGGCGACCGGCTCGCGACGTTCCTCGACGCGCCGCGGCTCGCGAGCGCGGGCCGCGCGTTCCCGGTCGAGATCGCGCACCTCGCGCCGCGCAAGGACGAGCCGTGGCAGGGCCACGCGCGGCGCGCGGTCGAGGCGGCGCTCGACGCATGCGACGGCGACGTGCTCGTGTTCCTGCCGGGCAAGCGTGAGATCGCGCGGCTCGAAGCCGCGCTCGCCGAGCCGCTCGCGGCGCGTCGGGTCGACGCGCTGCCGCTGCACGGCGAGCTTTCGATCGACGCGCAGCGCGCAGTGCTCGCGCCGCCACCGGCCGGCACGCGCAAGGTCGTGCTCGCGACGAACGTTGCCGAGTCGAGCGTGACGCTGCCGGCGGTGCGCGCGGTGGTCGACACGGGGCTCGCGCGCGAGCCGCGCTTCGATCCGGCATCGGGCCTGAGCCGGCTCGAGACGGTCGCGATCTCGCAGGCCTCGGCCGCGCAGCGCGCCGGCCGTGCGGGACGCACCGCGCCGGGCCGCGCGTACCGGCTCTGGCCCGAGAGCATGCGCCTCGCGCCGGCGATTCGCCCCGAGATCCACAACGTCGAGCTCTCGCCGCTCGCGCTCGAGCTCGCGGCGTGGGGCGCCTCGTCGCTGCGCTTCCTCGACGCGCCGCCGCCCGGCCCCCTCGCCGAAGCGCGCGAGCGGCTCGCGTCGCTCGGCGCGCTCGACGCCGACGGCCGCATCACCGCGCACGGCCGTCAGCTCATCGCGCTCGGCACGCATCCGCGCCTCGCGCACGCGATCCTCGCGGCGCCGCGCGCGCTCGCCGCGTTCGCGTGCGACGTCGCGGCGCTGATCGAGGCGCGCGACCCGCTGCGCGGCGAGGCGCGGCGCTCGGACGATCTGCGCACGCGGCTCGCCGCGCTCGCGCAGTTTCGCGCTCGCGCGACCGGCCGCGGCGATGTCGAGCGCGCGACCCTGGTCGAGATCGATCGGCAGGCGCGCGAGCTCGTGCGGCGCGCGCGAATCGCGCCGAGCGCGAACGCAGCGTCTGCGCTCGATGCGGGCCGCGTGCTCGCGCTCGCGTATCCCGACCGCATCGCGCGCCAGCTCGCGGCCGATCCGCGTCGCTACCAGCTCGCGAACGGCCGCGGCGCGCGCCTCGCCGACGACAGCGCGCTGTACGGCGAGGCCTGGCTCGTCGCGAGCGAGCTCGTGTTCGACGAGCGCGAGGCGCGCATCACGCGCGGCGCGCCGGTCGACGAGGCGTTCCTGCGCGAGCACTATGCCGCGCGCTTCTCGGCGAAGACCGAAGTGTCGTTCGAGCGCGACTCGCGCGGGCTCGTCGCGCACGAGGTCCAGCGCTTCGGCGCCCTGGTCCTCGCGCGCCGGCCGGTACCGCCGCCGCGCGACGATGCCGCAACCTCGGCGCTCGTCGACGGCGTCCGCGCGCTCGGTCTCGCGGCCCTGCCCTGGACCGAGCCCTTGCGGCAATGGCGCGAACGCGTCGTCTCGCTGCGCGCGTGGCTGCCCGATCTCGGCCTGCCGGATCTCGGCGACGACGCGCTCGCCGCGACCCTCGACGCCTGGCTCGCGCCGTACCTCGCCGGCAAGGCCAGGCTCGGCGAGCTCGACGCCGCGACGCTCGGCGAGGCGCTCGCGACGCAGCTCGACCACGCGCAGCGCCGCGCACTCGACGAGCACGCGCCGGTCGCGCTCACGGTGCCGTCGGGCCAGACGCGCCGGCTCGAGTACGCGGGCGGCGCGCCGCCGGTGCTGGCGGTGAAGCTGCAGGAGCTGTTCGGGCTCGCCGACACGCCGCGCATCGCACGCGGCCGCGTCGCGGTGACCTTGCATCTACTCTCGCCGGCGCAGCGGCCGATCCAGGTCACGCAGGACCTGCGCGGCTTCTGGGAGCGGACCTATCCCGAGGTCAGGAAGGAGCTCAAGGGGCGCTATCCGCGCCACCCGTGGCCGGATGATCCGTGGCATGCGGAGCCGACACATCGCGCGAAACGACGCGGGACTTGATCGAGCAACGGCCGAGAGCAGGATGCCCGAGTCCCGGACAGCACAGGGACGTGCGTTGATCCGGGACCCCCGTCCGGTCGCGACGACGCCTGGTCGTTATCCCTCGCGCCGATCTGCCTCGAAGAGTTGCTCGAGTTCGGCGAGCGCCTCTTGCGCCGACTGCACGAGCTTCGCCTCGTCGTCGTGGAACTGGTATTGCGATTCGAGCAGCGCTTCGTCGTGCGCGCGGAAGCGCGCGACGCGCATCGCGGCTTCGCCCTGCGAGAGCCCGAGGCCCTGCAGCACGAGCATCGAGACCTCGAGGCTCGAGTGGAAGGTCTCGCGCACGACCGCCTCGACCTGCAGGTCCATGAGGCGATACGCGTGCTGGCGGTTGCGCGCACGCGCGTAGATCTTGAGGTGCGGGTACTGGCGCTTGACCAGCCGCGCGACGCGCACGTTCGCCTCGGGGTCGTCGGTCGCGAGCACGAACACCTCGGCGTGCGCGGCTCCGGCCGCGCGCAGGAGCTCCGGCCGCGCCGGATCGCCGTAGTAGATCTTGTTGCCGAAACGGCGCGAGGTCTCGACCTGCTCGACACTCTGCTCCAGCGCGACGAACGGCACGCGCTGCGCGCTCAAGAGGCGCGCGACGATCTGGCCGACGCGGCCGAAACCCGCGATCACGACGCGCGGGCGCTCGTCCTCCGGGATCTCGTCGTAGGCGCGGCGCTCGCCCGGGCCGCGTCGCGCGAGCGCGCGGTCGAGTGCGAGCACGAGGATCGGCGTCAGCGCCATCGACAGCACCACGATCGCGACGAGCTGGTCGCGCAGCGCCGAAGCGACGACTCCCGCACCGGCCGCGAGCGAGAGCAGCACGAACGCGAACTCGCCGCCCTGGCACAGCACCGCCGCGAGCTTGAGCGCATCGTCGGCGTCGAGGCGCGCGGGGCCGCGGCCGAGCGCGTAGAACACCGCGCCCTTGACCAGCATCAGCGCCGCGACGCCGCTCGCGACGAGCAGGAAGTCGCGCTCGAGCATCGCCCAATCGAGCGAGAGCCCGACCGCGACGAAGAACACGCCGAGCAAGAGGCCCTTGAACGGCTCGAGGTTCGCTTCGATCTCGTGGCGGTACTCGGATTCGGCCAGCATCAATCCCGCGAGGAACGCGCCCATCGCCATCGAGATCCCGGCGCTCGCGGTGAGGTACGCGGTGCCGAGCGCGACCAGCAACGTCGTCGCGGTGAACGACTCGACGCTCCTCGTCGCCGCGACGTAGCGGAACAGCGGCCGCACCAGCCAGCGGCTCACGACCAGCACGAGCACGATCGCGGCAACGACCTTCGCGACGCCGGTCAGCGCGGCCGCGGGGCCCAACGTATCGGTTGCCGCGACGGCGCCGAGCAGCGGAATCAGCGCGATCGCGGGGATCGCGACGAGGTCCTGGAACAGCAGCGCGGCGAGCGCCGCGCGGCCGTGCGAATGCGCGAGCTCGCGCCGCTCGGCCAGGAGCTGCACGCCGATCGCGGTCGACGACATCGCGAGCGCGAAACCCGCGACCAGCGCGCTGCGCCACCCGCCGCCGAGCGTCGCGAGCAAGGCGCCGAGCGCGGCGGTTGCGACGACGACCTGCAGCCCGCCGACGACGAACACGGCGCGCCGCATCAGCCAGAGCCGCGTCGCCGAGACCTCGAGCCCGATCACGAACAAGAGCAGCACGACGCCGAGCTCGCCGAGCGCGGCGCCCGCCTCGTCGGGCACGAGCCACGCGAGCCCGTGCGGTCCGAGCGCCGCGCCGGTGGCGAGATACGCGAGGATCGCGCCGAGCTTGAGCCGCGCGAACAGCGGTACCGCGATCGCGGCCGCGATCAGGAAGATCAGGATCGGTTCGAGCTCGTGATGCACGCGGTCACTCCGGTCGCGCGACGATGGCAGACGCGACGCGACGCGGCAACGCCCGCACTCAGCGCGGCAGCGACGCGTAGCGTTCGCGCAGCGTTGCCGCGAACGCGAGCCCGGCCGCGATCTCGTCGCCGTGGCGGCGGCGCGCCTCGGCGAGGTCGGCTTCGCGATCGTCCGGCGAATACGCGTGGTCACGCGCCTTCGCGTAGCGACCGAGCACGTCCGGGTGCCAGGCGCGCGCGAGCGCGGCGTCGTCGCCGGCGAAACCGAAGTGCGCCGCGATCCGTGCGAAACCTGCCGCGCCGTCGCGCAGCAGCTCGGCGAAATCGAGCCGCGCGACACGCGCGCCGAAGCGCGCCTTCGCCGCCGCGAAGCGCGCCTGCTCGGCGAGCCAGCCGAGCGCGATCTGCTCGGCGTCGGCGAGCACCGGCAGCCGCACGCCGTCATCGCCGACCACACGGTGCAGCGCTTCGAGCCGCGCCGGCGCGAAACGCAGCGCGTCGGCGCGCGCCGCCGGCGACTTCAGGATCGTCGCGAGATAAGGCTCGAGCGCGATCGAGACCAGCAGCGCGCGCGTTCCGGGATGCTGCGCGAGCCACGGCTCGATCAGCGCATTGCAGCTGCTGGTCGCCTTGACGACGACGTGCGCGCCGTCGTGCGGACGCGCGTAGAGCGCGAGCAGCGCGTCGGTGAGCGTCTGCCAGCGCGCCTCGTCGAGGCGCGTGCTCGCGCGCGGCAGCTCCTCGGCGAGCTCGGCGAGCGCGCGCAGCGCGAGCGGTTCGCGCATCGCGATCGCGCCGGGCAGGCGCTCCAGCAGATTGGCGACCAGCGTCGAGCCGCAGTGGCCGACGTGGAAGATCACGTGCGGCGCTGCGCGCGGTCGCGGCGCGAGCGCCGCGAGCAGTTCCGCCAACGGCACCCACGCGCCTTCGCGCGTACCGGTGAGCACGCGTTCGTCGAGGAACGACGCGGCGCGGATCTCGGCCGCGGCGAGGCGCACGAACAGCACGCGCCGACCGGCGACGTCGAGCTGGTGCGGCAGCCACTCGGCCGACGCGACGAGTGTCGCGAGCGTCGGCGCTTTGCTGCTCAATCGAACCTCAGGAGCCCGTACTTCGCGATGCAGTAGAGCGCGCGCACGCCGTCCTTCCAGCCGATCTTCTTGCCCTGCGCGTAGGTACGCCCGTGGTACGAGATACCGGTCTCGTAGATCCGAACCTCGGGCAGCCGCGCGATCTTGAGCGTGACCTCGGGCTCGAACCCGAAGCGGTTCTCGCGCAGCGTGAGCTGCTGGATCATCTCGCGGCGGAAGACCTTGTAGCAGGTCTCCATGTCGGAGAGGTTGAGGTTCGAGAACACGTTCGACGCGAGCGTGAGGAGCTTGTTCGCGACGTAGTGCCAGAAATACAGGACACGGCGCTCGCCGCCGCTGAGGAAGCGGCTGCCGTAGACGACGTCGGCGCGGCCCTCGCGCAGCGGCTTCAGGAGCTGCGGATACTCGCGCGGGTCGTACTCGAGGTCGGCGTCCTGGATCAGCACATAGCGGCCGCGCGCACGCGCGATGCCCGAGCGCAGCGCCGCGCCCTTGCCGCGATTGACTTCGTGCGCGACGTAGACGTCGACGAGCGGCGCGAGCTCGCCCTCGAGCAGCGCGCGCGTGCCGTCGCTCGAACAGTCGTCGACGACGATCGTCTCGAGCGACTCGACGCCGCTCGCACGGATCGCGCGCAGCACCGCGGCGATCGTCGCGGCTTCGTTGTAACAGGGGACGACGACGGAGAGCTCGTACGACATGCGGCGGGTTCCGGGCGACGCGCGATGGTAGCGGCCGCGGCCGTCGCCGTCAGCGTGCGCCCTCGCGCGCGGCGCTGCGCGACTGTGCGCGCTTGACCGCAGCGGCGACGTCGGCGTAGCCCAGCATCAGCGCGACTTCGTGCGCGGTGCGACCGAAGCGGTCGGCGCGCCCCGGATCAGCGCCCGCGCGCAGCAAGAGCTCGCAGGCGTCGAGCCGGCCGTGCATCGCGCCGGCGTGGAGACAGCTGACGCCGCGCGCGTCCTGCGCGTCGGGGTCGGCGCCGCGCGCGAT
>Ga0187892_10001036_pt1 | contig 67476 bp, 52 predicted proteins | sample MA1701073metaG_FD_139345 | JGI IMG/M metagenome (GOLD analysis project Ga0187892, IMG submission 139345) | Bio-ooze microbial communities from a basaltic lava cave in the Kipuka Kanohina Cave System on the Island of Hawaii, USA - MA170107-3 metaG ... | reverse complement strand
TAGACCTCGAGGAGCTTCAGCTGCACGTCCTCGCGCCGGGGATTCCTGGCCAGCGCATCCTTCAATATCTCTTCGGCCTGGCCGTCGCGCCCATACTGCATATAGACGTCGGCCTCCTGCAACGGATCGACGTCGTCGATGGACGCGGCAGCCGGTGTCCGGGCGGTCGATTCTTCGGCGGTGTCTCCCGTTACGGCGGCTGCCCCCGCCCCGGCAGCCGCCATCTCCAGCTTAGGCGCGATGGGCGGACTGTCACTTCGGCCGGCACCGGCACGACGCCGGCGCACCATCCAGAACGCCAGCCCGCCGAGCAGGAGGGCGCCGCCCGCGCCCAGGTACAGCGGATCACTTGCCGCCGCCATGATTTCATCCATCAGCTCCGGCTCCTGCATCGGAGGCATGGCTGCCGGCTTTGGTTTGGGTTGAGCCATCGGCTGCGGCTTCGGCGCCGGAGCAGCGGCGGGCGCAGGCTTGGCCACCGCGACTGCTTCCGGTTTTGCGGGAGCGGGCTGCGGGACGGGCTTCGCGGCCGGTGCCGGTGCCGCGGCCTTCTGCGCCTGCTGCTGAGCCGCCGCCATCCCCGGGCTCCTCAGCTCCGCCAGCTTTTGCATGTCCTTGATGGTCCTCTCGAGCTGCGCGATGCGCGAATTGGCCTCGACCAGCGCCCTCTCGCGGGCAACCGCCTCTTCTTCCAGCATGCGTATGCGCTCGGCGGTGCTGCGCGCCTTGCCCGTGCCAGCCGCGCCGCCGGCCGGCTCGCCCTTGGAGAGCCTGACGACGTCCTTCGGTTCCTCGCGCGCCGCCTTGTCCTCGATCCTGGGCGTGATCTTTCCGCTTACCGCAGCGCGCCTCTCCGCGGGAACTGTCCCCGCCGCGTCGGCGAGTTGCTGCCGGTACGCGTTCCAGTCGGCGACGTGGGTGCGATATTCGCGTACCGCCTCGTCCCTCGCGACCGTGGTCTCCACTTCGTCGCGGTCGGGAACGCGCAGGATCTTGCCCGCCCGCACCAGGTTGAGATTTTTCCTGATGAACGCGTCGGGATTGGTGCGGTAGAGCGCAACCAGCATCTGTTCCAGCGTGACCCCCTCCGGCATCACGCTGTACGCGATCTTGCTCAGCGTCTCGCCGCGCTCGATCGGCCCGTACTCTTTGCTGGCGGCCATCGGGGTCGGGGCCGCGGCCACTGGTGCGACGGCGACCGGCTTCGGAGCGACAGGCTCGGCGGGGACCGGTGCGGCGGCGACCGGCGCGGGGGTCACCGGTTCGGGAGCAGCCGGCGTGGCGGTGAACGGCGGGGCAACAGCCAGCGGGGCGACGACCGGCGCGGCCGGTGCCGCAGGCTCAACCGCTACCGGAGGCTGTGGCGCGGGCGCGGGAACTGGCGCAGGTGCCGGACGCGCCTCGGGAGCGGCGGCGACCACCGGCGGAGAAACCAGCGGCGGAATTCCGGGTGGATCGAGCAACGCGGTGTACTCGCGCGACAGGCGCCCCGCCGCCCACGTAATCTCCACCAGCAGATCGATGAACGGCTCGGTGACCGAGCGCGTCGTCGCGATCTTGAGATAGCTTTGTCCAGTGGGGCGCTTCTCGATGGTGATGCGCGCGCCGGTCAATGCGACGTTGTACTGCAGGTTTGCCTGGCGGTAGGCATCGGGGAGCGCAAGGCGCGCGCTGAGCGAGGACAGTTCCTGCGGAGTCACGGCGACCAGCTCGATCTCCGCGATGAGCGGCTGGCCGATTGAGGTCAGTACCGTGATTCGCCCCAGGCCGGCCGCGCCCGCAACACATGGCAGCAGCGCAACAGCGAGCGCTATCAGCCAGGTTTTCACGTTGGTTTCGCGCACAGCGCCACCCCCAGGATTTTTAGGACAAAGAGGCTAACATCAATCAGTTAGCGTTGCAAGCTCAGATTGCATCTAGGTCTGTTCGCGGGTCCATTTCGAACCGCTCGAATGCGGGAATTCGTCGCGGTCCGATCGGCCGGCTGCGGGAAGCATACAGGATCAGGCACCGACGGCGGCTCTACCTTTGGCGGCGGCGCCACGTGCGCGCGCGGAATCGGTCCCCGCATCGAGCAGGATGCGCAGCATACGCCGCAGCGGCTCGGCGGCCCCCCACAGCAGCTGGTCGCCGACGGTGAATGCAGAGAGATATTCGCCGCCCATGGAGAGCTTGCGCAGCCGTCCGACTGCGATGTGCATGCGGCCGGTCACCGCCGCCGGCGTGAGTTCACGCATCGAGCTCGCGCGGTCGTTCGGCACGACCCGCACCCACTCGTTGGCCGTGGCGATGATGCGGCTAATTTCCTCGAGCGGCAGGTCGCGCTTCAACTTGATCGTCAGCGCCTGGCTGTGGCAACGCATTGCGCCGATGCGCACGCACACGCTGTCGACCGGTGTCGCCGGCGCGCCGAAGCCCGCGCCCCGGCCGAGGATCTTGTTGGTCTCCGCTCCGCCTTTCCACTCCTCGAGTGACGTGCCGTCGCCCATGTCCCGGTCGATCCACGGGATCAAGTTGCCGGCGAGGGGCACCCCGCCGAAATGCTCCATCGGCAGCGTGCCGTCGCTCTGCTTGGCGAGCACCCTGCGGTCGATCTCCAGTATCGCCGAGGCGGGATCGGCCAGCAGCGCTCGCACTTCCTCGTTGATCAGCCCGAACTGGACCAGCAGCTCGCGCATGTGCTGGGCCCCGCCGCCCGAAGCAGCCTGGTAGGTTGCGCACGTCATCCACTCGATGAGGTCGTGCGCGAAGAGGCCGTGCATGCCCATCAACATGCAGCTCACCGTGCAGTTGCCGCCGATGTAGTTCCGCACCCCCCTCTGGAGGGCGTTCCGTATGAGCGGCAAATTCACGGGATCGAGCACGATGACCGCGTCGTCCTGCATGCGCAGCCTCCGCGCGGCGTCGATCCAGTAGCCTTTCCAGCCCGCGGCCCGCAGCGCCGGGTAGATCTCCGAGGTGTAGTCGCTGCCCTGGCAGCTGAGCAGGACATCCATAACCGCGAGGCTCTGCAGGTCGCGCGCATCCTTGACCGGCGGCACGTCCCTGCCGATCGCGGGGCCCGTGCTTCCGGCCTGCGAAGTCGAGTAGAACACTGGCTCGATCAGGTCGAAGTCGCGCTCCGCGCGCATGCGCTCCATCAGCACGGAGCCCACCATGCCGCGCCAGCCTATGAATCCCACTTTCTTCATCGTCGCCACGCCGAATTCAGCTGTCCAATTCTATCAGGCGCATGGGGAGAGTGGCGTCAGAGCACGGCGGCGACCGCCTCCCCCATTTCGCGCGTGCCGACCTTCCTGGTTCCCGGCTCGAAAATATCCACGGTGCGGTAGCCCGCGGCAAGAACCTTTCCTACCGCGCTCTCGACGCGCCTCGCCGCCGCCTCCTCGCCGAGGGTGTAACGCAGCATCATCGCCACCGAGAGTATCGTCGCGAGCGGGTTCGCGATGTTGCGGCCGGCGATGTCGGGCGCCGAACCGTGCGTCGGCTCATAGAGCCCCTTGGCGTTCGCGTCGAGAGACGCCGAGGGGAGCATGCCGATCGAGCCGGTCAGCATCGACGCCTCGTCCGACAGGATGTCGCCGAACATGTTGCCGGTGACGATCACGTCGAAATCCCTGGGCGCGCGCACCAGCTGCATCGCGGCGTTGTCCACGTACATGTGGGTGAGCGCGACCTCCGGATACTTCCTGCCGACATCGCTCACGACCTCGCGCCACAGACGGCTGGTCTCGAGCACGTTTTCCTTGTCGACCGAGGTGAGCCGGCGGTTGCGCTTCATGGCCGCGGCGAAGCCCGTTTCGGCGATACGGCGGATCTCGGGTTCCGAGTAGCGCATGGTGTCGTAGCCTTCGCGCGCCCCGCTCGCGTTCACGCGCCGGCCGCGCGGCTCGCCGAAATAGATGTCGCCGGTGAGCTCGCGCACGATCAGGATGTCGAGGCCCGACACGACCTCGGGTCGCAGGCTCGACGCTCCCACGAGCTCCGGATACAGGATCGCCGGGCGCAGGTTCGCAAACAGGCCGAGCTCTCTGCGGATCCGCAATATCCCCTGCTCCGGCCGTTGCGGCCGCGGGAGCGCATCGTATTTCGGCCCGCCGACTGCGCCGCACAACACCGCGTCCGCGGCGCGCGCGAGCTTGAGCGTCGGCTCCGGAAGCGGATCGCCGTGCGCGTCCACGCCGGCGCCGCCGAACGGCGCTTGCTCCAGCTCAAGCTTGAGTCCCTCGCGCGCCAGCAGTTCCAGCACCCGCATCGCCTGCGCCACGACTTCCGGCCCGATGCCGTCGCCGGCCAGTACCGCAACTTTCATGGCGGAATGCGAGAGGAGATAGGCGAGAGGCGAAAGGCGAAAGGAGTCAAACCTGGCGCTCGACTCGAACTTCCGCGGTGACGCCTCTCTCCCCTCGCCTCTCTCCTTTCTCAAGCAAACAGCCAGGGCTGGCGTTCGCGCTGCCTCGCTTCGAATGCCCTGATCTTGTCCGCGTGCTCGAGTGTGAGCCCGATCTCGTCGAGGCCGTTGAGGAGGCGGTGCTTTGCGAAGGGATCGATGTCGAAGCTGAAGCTCGCGCCGCCGGGAGTCGTCACGGTCTGGCGCTCGAGATCCACCGCGAGCCGGTAGCCTTCGGCGTCCCGGACTTCACTGAACAAGCGGTCGACGGTCTTGGCGTCGAGCCGGATCAGCAGCAGCCCGTTCTTCAGGCTGTTGGTGTAGAAGATGTCGGCGAAGCTCGGCGCGATCACCGCCTGGAAGCCGTATTGCAGCAGCGCCCACGGCGCGTGCTCGCGCGAGGAGCCGCAGCCGAAATTCTCGCGCGTGAGGAGCACGGTCGCGCCGCGGTAGCGCGGCTGGTTCAGCACGAAATCCGGATTGAGCGGGCGCCGTGCGTGGTCCATGCCCGGCTCGCCGTGGTCGAGGTAGCGCCACTCGTCGAAGAGATTCGGCCCGTAGCCGGTGCGCTTGATCGACTTGAGGTACTGCTTGGGGATGATCGCGTCGGTATCCACGTTGGCGCGGTCGAGCGGCACCACCAATCCCTCGCTGCGGACAAATCGCTCCATGACCGTCCTATCCGCCGAAGTCGCGCACGTCGACGAAATGCCCCGCAATCGCCGCGGCCGCGGCCATCGCCGGACTCATCAGATGGGTCCTGCCGCCGGGGCCCTGCCGGCCTTCGAAGTTGCGGTTTGACGTCGAGGCACAGCGCTCGCCGGGCGAAAGCTGGTCGTCGTTCATGCCGAGGCACATCGAGCAGCCCGGCTCCCGCCACTCGAAGCCGGCCGCGGTGAAGATCTTGTCGAGGCCCTCCTGCTCGGCCTGCCGCTTCACCCGTCCGGACCCCGGCACCACGATCGCGAGCTTGACGCTGGCCGCGATCTTCCGCCCTTTCACCACCTGCGCCGCGACGCGCAGGTCCTCGATGCGCGAATTGGTGCAGGCACCGATGAACACCTTGTCCGGCCGGATCTCGGTGATCGGCGTGTTGGGCTTCAAGTCCATGTACTTCAGCGCGCGCGTGATCCATTCGCGCTGCACCGGGTCCTGTTCCTGCGCGGGATCGGGCACCCTGCCGTCGATCGTCGTCACCATCTGGGGATTGGTGCCCCAGGTGACCTGCGGCTGGATGCTCCCCGCGTCGAGCGTCACCACCTTGTCGAAGCGCGCGCCGGGATCGCTCACGAGCGTTCGCCAGTACGCCTCCGCCCGGTCCCACATCGGCCCCTTGGGGGCGAGCGGCCGGCCCTTCACGTACTCGATCGTCTTGTCGTCCACCGCCACCATGCCGGCGCGGGCGCCCGCCTCGATCGACATGTTGCACAGGGTCATGCGGCCCTCCATCGAGAGCGCGCGGATCGCGGCACCGGAGTACTCGAGAGTGTAGCCCGTGCCCCCGGCGCTGCCGATCTTCCCGATGATCGCGAGGATCACGTCCTTGGCGGTGATGCCGCGGCCGAGCGCGCCCTCGACCACGATGTTCATGCACTTGGTCTTCTTCACCACCAGGCACTGCGTCGCGAGCACGTGCTCGACTTCGCTGGTGCCGATGCCGAAGGCGAGGCAGCCGAGCGCGCCGTGCGTGCTGGTATGCGAGTCCCCGCACACGAGCGTCATGCCGGGCAGCGTTGCGCCCTGCTCCGGCCCGATCACGTGCACGATGCCCTGCTGCTTGTCGAGAAACGGGAAATACGCCCGGGCACCGTATTTCTTGATGTTGCGGTCGAGCGTCTCGACCTGCAGCCGCGACACCGGGTCCGCGATCCCCGCGATGCCCCTGTCCCAGTTGCGCGTCGGCGTGTTGTGATCGGCGGTCGCGACGATGGAATCCACGCGCCACGGCTTGCGGCCGGCGAGCGTCAGCCCCTCGTACGCCTGGGGGCTCGTGACCTCGTGCACGAGATGGCGGTCGATGTAGAGCAGCGTCGCGCCGTCGTGCTCCTCGTGCACGACGTGGCTCTCCCACAATTTGTCGTAGAGCGTGCGGGTCGTCATTTGTGAGAGCCTATCTCAACAATAGGCGCGTGATGCGTTGTGGCCAGGACGGGATGGATGCGAGGCGCACGGCACAGGCCATATGTCGATATGGCCAAGCCGGGCAACAAAGCAGACGCCCGTCCTGGCCGCAACCCGTAGGGACGGGGCGATCTGGGCGCATTTCGTTGTCGGTCGCTCCTAACATAGAGTCTATGCGTCGTCGCGATCCTCCTAGAACTGCATCCCACATCGCCGCCGTCGCACACGTGCCTATTGTTGAGATAGGCTCTAACCTCATGGTAATGTTGAATTATTGCACAGAAGGACGGCGTCGGCCGCGAGCGCAAGAGTTGGACTGCAATGCGCGCCGAAGTTCCCGCTCGCGGCTCACCGCTCCAGTCTGAGTTTCCAGACGATTAGCAGCATGCCGGCGAACGCGCACGCCGCCGCGGCGGAAAACGTCAGCCCGGCTCCGGCGCGATCCCACAGAGCGCCGCTCGCGAGCGAGCCGAGCGTGCCGCCGGCGCCGAACGCGAGGCTGCCGTAGAGCGCCTGTCCGCGCGCCTGGTGCCGCCCGCGAAAAAGCTGGTGGACGATTCCGATCGCGGCGGCATGAAACGAGCCGAAGCTCGCGGCGTGCAGCGTCTGGGCAAGGGCGAGCACGGTGAGGCTGCCGGCGCCCCAGCCGATGAGGAGGAAGCGCACCGCAGCCAGCGCGAAGCTCGCAATGAGGATGCCGCGCAGCGTGAACGCCGCGTAGAGGCGCGGCAGCCACAGGAAGATCGCGATCTCGCAGATGACGCCGAGCGCCCACAGCCAGCCGGTCAGGGACTTGCTGTAGCCGTGATCGACGAGGTGTATCGAATAGAAGGTGTAATACGGCCCGTGCGCCACCGCCATCAGCGCGCAGGCGGCGATCAGGGCGATCACGGCCGGTTGCTTCAGGACCTGCGTGATCGGTTGCCGACCCTCCGCGGCGTGACCCGCCTGCTGCGCGTCGGGAACCAGCCATGCGAATGCCACCGTCCCGGCGAGCGCACCGGTCACGATCCACAGCAGCGCCCGCGCCGAAAAGAGATCGAGGGCATACCCGACTCCGACCACGGCCACGATATAGCCGATCGACCCCCACAGCCGGATTGCACCATAGCGGCCGGTGTGCTCACCGAGATGGGTCAGCGTGGCCGCTTCCACCACCGGCAGCGCCGCGGTCAGGAAAAAGCCCGCGGCCAGTACCACCGCGCAGATCCAGATAAAGGTCGCGGACGCGAACAGGCCGAGCCAGCACGCGAGGCCGGCGAGCGCGGTCGCACGCACCAGTCCCAGGCGGCGACCGGCGGCATCGGCGAGCCAGCCCCATAGATACGGCGCCACGGCGCGGGTGAGCGGGGGCAGCGCCATGACCGTGCCGATTTCAGCCGCGGAGAGTCCGGCGCCATCCAGATAGACGGCGAAGAAGGGCGCAAATGCGCCGATGTAGGCGAAATAGAAGAAGTAGAAGCCGGCAAGCTGCCGGTACGGGAGGGTGCGCACTATCAAACGCTGCGAAATTGCATACTCCCGCTGACCCTCACCCCTTCCCCCTCCATCCCCTCACTCCTTCCCTCTCTCCCGAGGGGAGAGAGGAAGGCTCGAGCCTCCCTTCTCCACTCGGGAGAAGGGCGGGGATGAGGGATCGGGTGGAGAGGGGGAAAGTACGGCGCGGACATGGCATGCTGGCCATTTCCGCAACAATTAGGATGGCCCTTACGCTTCGTCGGGATCGGGGTTCTCGACGGCGGCCGCGGCGCGCAGCTTTGCAATCACCTCGGCCGGCGCCTGCGCGGGAATGCGCGGCGTCGCGCTCGCGACATCGGCGTTCTGCGCGCGGTGGCGCAGGGCGTGGTCGATGAGCGTCAACGCCATCATCGCCTCGCAAATCGGTGTCGCGCGGATGCCCACGCACGGATCGTGCCTGCCGTGGGTCTCGATGACTGCCGGCTTGCCGGCGGTATCGATCGTCCGCCGCGGAAGCCGGATGCTGGAGGTGGGCTTCAGGGCGACGTTCACCACGATGTCCTGGCCGGTCGAGATGCCGCCGAGGATGCCGCCCGCGTTATTGGAGAGAAAGCCCTGCGGCGACATCTCGTCGGAATGCTCGGTGCCCTTCTGCGCGACCGCGCGGAATCCTGCGCCGACCTCGACGCCCTTCACCGCGTTGATGCTCATCATGTTATAGGCGAGATCGGCGTCGAGCTTGTCGTAGACCGGCTCGCCCCAGCCGACGGGAACGCCGGAGGCGACCGTCGTGATGCGCGCGCCGCAGGAATCTCCCGACTTGCGCAAGCGGTCCATGAATTCCTCGAGCTGCGGCACGATCTCGGCATTCGCCGCAAAGAACGGATTCCCGTTCACCGCGTCCCACGACTGGAACGGGATCTCGATCGGGCCCAACTGTGACATGCAGCCGCGGACCGCGACGCCGTACTTCTCGCGCAGCCACTTCCTCGCGATCGCCGCCGCCGCGACCCGCACCGCGGTCTCGCGCGCCGACTGCCGTCCGCCGCCCCGGTAGTCGCGAATGCCGTACTTCTGGAGGTAGGTATAGTCGGCGTGCCCCGGCCGGAACAGGTCCTTGATCTTCGTGTAGTCCTTGCTCCGGGCATCGACGTTGCGGATGAGGAGCGCGATCGGCGTGCCGGTGGTCCTGCCCTCGAACACGCCGGAGAGGATCTCGACCGTGTCCTCCTCGCGCCGCTGCGTCACGTGGCGCGAAGTGCCGGGCTTGCGGCGGTCGAGCTCGGGCTGGATGTCGGCTTCCGAAAGCTCGAGCCCGGGCGGACAGCCGTCCACCACGCAGCCGATCGCGGGCCCGTGGCTCTCCCCGAAGGAGGTCACGCAGAAGAGCTTCCCGAGCGTGTTGCCCGACATGGCGTTCGTTCCTGGCTGCTGCGGTTTCTGCCGCAGCAACCCCCGTTGTAGGGGTGCACGAGGGGAGTATCCCCTCGTTCCCCATGGCTAAAACTCGAAATAATTCAAAGAGAAGTTTAACATAGGGGCCTCCACGACCGGCGCGCGGCGATGCCCGACAAACCCGATCCAGACAAGATGAAAGGCCCCGGAGGCATGACGATGCGCGAGCTGCACGAGCTCGTGAAGAAGGGCCACGCGCGCGACCAGGCCGCGGGCAAGCAGCACAACAAGCTGGCGCAGCCGCAAAACCGCTGGCAGCGCTTCGTGCGCTACGTGTGGGACAAGAATCGCGGCAGGGGCTGAGGCGGCGGGGCTTGTCGCCCGCCGGGAGGCGCCGCCCTCGCGCGAGTCACTTCCAGTCGCCGCGCAACGCCAGGACGGTTTGCTGCAATCCCTCCGGAGTCACCTGCTGCGGGGCGACGGGTGGCGCGACGACGAGCGCGATCTTCGAAAGAACCCCCCTCCTGAACGGCCGCGTCATTGCCGATCCGCCCTTGCGGCTGAAAAAGCTGCCCCATAGCCCGCGCAGCGCAAGGGGCACGACCGGAACCGGCGTGCGGTCGACAATGCGCTGGATACCGGGGCGGAACGGATACATTTCCCCGTTGTCGGTCAGCCGGCCTTCCGGAAAGACGCCGACCAGGTCACCCTGCTCCAAGCCGCGCGCGATCTCGTCGTAGGCGCGCTCGAGGAGCGCGGGATCCTCCCGGGAAGAGGCGATCGGGATCGCGCCGCCGGTGCGGAAGACGAAGTTCAGCACTGGAATCCGGAAGATGTTGTAGTCCATGACGAACCGGATCGGGCGCCTGCACGCGGCCGCGATGATGAGCGCGTCCACGTAGCTCACGTGGTTGCAGACCAGCACCGCCGGCCCGTCCTCCGGAATGTTTTCCAGGCCGCTCTTCTCCAGGCGGTACACCGAGTGGATCAGCAGCCACACCAGAAACCGCATCAGGAACTCGGGCACCAGCGTATAGATGTAGGCCGCCACCGCCGCGTTGAGCAGGGCCGTCACGAGGAACAGCTGGGGGATCGTCATGCCGAGCTGAAACAGCGCGATGGCGAGCAGCGCCGCGCCCACCATGAACAGCGCGTTGAGAATGTTGTTGCCGGCGATGACTCGCGAGCGGTGGCGGGGATCGCTGCGGCTCTGAATGAGCGCGTAGAGCGGCACGATGTAGAGCCCGCCGAATATTCCGATCAGGACGAGATCCACGAGGATGCGCCAGTGCCCGGCCTCGCGCACGAACTCGCGCAGGCTGACGGGCCCGTCCGAAATGTGCGCGGACAGGACGAAACAGAGGTCCACCGCGAATATCGTCAGGCCGATCGAGCCGAACGGCACGAGTCCGATCTCGATTTTGTGGCCGGACAGGCGCTCGCACAGGAGCGAGCCGGCGCCGATTCCGACGGCGAACAACACGAGCAGCAGCGTGACCACATGCTGATCGGCGAGCAGAAAGTTGCGGCTCAGATTGGGAAACTGGATGACGAACATCGAGCCGAAGAACCAGAACCACGAGATGCCCAGCACCGACAGAAACACGGTGCGGTTCCCGCGCAGGAACCGGAAGCTGCGCCAGGTTTCGCTGAACGGGTTCCAGTTTATGGCGAGGCCGGGGTCGGCGGCGGGTGCGCGCGGGATGTAACGGCTCAGGAGCACGCCCAGCGCCGACACCGCGATGGTGGTCACCGCGACTCCCGCGACGCCCCACCCCGCCTGGCTGACCATCCAGCCCCCGAGCATCATTCCGGCAAGGATCGCAATCGCGGTGCCGGATTCGACGAGGCCGTTGCCGCCCACCAGCTCGTGCTCTTTCAGCTGCTGCGGCAGGATCGCGTATTTGACGGGCCCGAAGAGCGCCGACTGCGTCCCGCCCAGAAAGAGCGCGGCCAGCAGCAGCTCCAGGCTGTGCCACAGGAAGCCGGCGGCGCCGAGCGCCATGACGCACAGCTCGATGAACACCGTGACGGTGATGAAGCGCGATTTTTCGTACTTGTCGGCAAGCTGGCCGGCCGTGGCCGAGAACAGGAAAAACGGCAGCACGAACAGGGCCTGCGCCAGGTTCTGCAGGACGTCGGTGGACATCGTGGTGAACGCCGCCGTCTGATAGGCCAGCAGGATCACCAGCGCCTGCTTGAAGACGTTGTCGTTGAGCGCGCCGAGGAACTGCACGCCGAAGAACGGGCCGAAGCGGCGCTCGAGCAGCAGGCGGAACTGGCTGTGCTCATCCATCACATCGGCGGCTCCGGAGCGGCGGCTCAACCGCGCTTGTTCAGCTGCGACCTCAGGAACTCGATGCCCCAGGCGACGCCGAAGCCGTTGATCTCGGTCGCAACCGCGCCGAGACCGCCCTTGCACTTCGCCGCCGAGAGATCCATGTGCAACCAGGGTGTATCTCCCACGAAGCGCCTGAGGAAGCGCGTGGCGAGGATATGGTCGCCGCCGCCCTCCATCGTGCACTGCTTTACGTCGGCGATCGCGCTTTCCAGCTCTTCGTCGTAGTCCTCGTCCTGCGGAAACACGCACACGCGCTCGCCGCTCGCCACCGCGGCGGCAAGCGCCGCCCGCGCCAGCCCCTCGCTCGTCGCGAACACGCCGCTGAAGCGCTCGCCGAGAGCGACGTGCATGCTGCCGGTGAGGGTCGCAAAGTCCACGATCAGGTCCGGCTTCGCGCGCGCGGCCAGCGCCAGCGTGTCGGCCAGAACCATCCGCCCCTCGGCGTCGGTGTGCACGATTTCTATGGTGGTGCCGTTCAGGGCCGTGATCACCTCGCTCTGGAGATAGGCGCGGGGCCCGATGTCGTTGCGCGCGATCGCCATCCAGCAATCGAGCCGCACCGGCAGCTTCATCGCCGCCGCCGCCGTCAGGATGCCGAGCGCCACGGCCGAGCCGTTCATGTCCTTGTACATGCCCTGCATCGAGCGCGCGGTCTTGAGATTCACCCCGCCGGTGTCGAAGCAGATGCCCTTGCCGACCAGCGCGAGCGATTTTCTCGCCCGCGGGTGGCGATAGGTCAGGTGCACGATCGCCGCGTCGGCCTCCGCGCTGCCCTGCGCCACCGCGACGAAGGCGCCGGCGCCCATTTTGCGCAGGCGCCCGATGTCGTATTCCTCGTACCGCCAGCCGCGCCGCCGGGCATGGTCGCGCACGCGCTTGCGATAGGTCGCCGGCGTCAGCTCGTTCGGAGGCAGCACGGTGAGCTCCCGGGCGAGCACGTTTGCCTCCGCTACGGCGCGCCGGTCCGCGAACGCATTTGCCGAAGCGTGGCCGTGCATCCTGATCGCCTGCAACGCGCCCGCGGGCTTTTTCTTGCGCTCGGGCAGCCGTGCGCCGTTGACCCATGCGGCGTAGACGGCGAGCTCCGCGGCCTGGCGCCGGGCGCCGGCCGGCCCGAACAGGGCAATCGCGAGCTCCCCCGGGTTCTCGGCGAGCAGCGCCTGCAGGCCCTTGCGCAGAACGGTCTGCCGTTCGAAGACCGGTCGCGACGGGTCCACCATCACCCACGAGGCGAGAGTGCCGTGCGCGAGATCCGTGGCGAGCGGCGTCCGTGCCAGCTCCGCAACCTTCTTTCCCCGCCGGGAGAGCGCCGCGGAAAGCGCATCGGCCGCGGGCACGCCGCTCAGGGCATCGAGCGATTCCACTTTCGGCAGTACCACGAGCACGTGCTTTGCGCGCTTCAGCTCCTGCGCGGAAAGCGGCGCTGCGCTCTGCTCCAGGCTGGCCAGCATGAAGGGTCCCCGGGGCCGTGATCGGAAAGAGCGCGGATTATAACCCCCGGGAATTGCGCGGGCGCCGGCGTCGGGCCGAGGCCTTGTCAATCGCCGCGGTGCGACCGGGATACAATCACGCACATGGCGGGACTCCTGATCGCGCTCACGCTGGCGTTTTCGGCCGCTGCGTCGGCGGAGGACATCGTCATCCTGTCCACGCGCGGGGACGTCACCCAATCCTACCTGCTGTCATCCCCGCCGGCGGGCAAGGAGCGGGGTATTGCGGTGCTCTTTCCCGGCGGCGCGGGCAAAGTCGATCTCGAGCGCGAATCCGCACGCGCGCTGCTCGACGGGGGAAACTTCCTTGTGCGCTCGCGGCGGCTCTTCGCCGGGAGCGGCATCGTTGCCGCGCTGATGGATGCGCCGTCGGACCAGTCACGCGGCATGGAGGACGAGTTCCGCCTGGGAGCCGCGCACGCTGAAGACGTCGGGCGGGTGGTGGCGGACCTCAAGCGGCGGTTTCCCGGCCTGCCGGTCTACCTCGTGGGCACCAGCAGCGGCACGATTTCCGCCGCCTCCGCCGCCGGGCGGCTCGGACCCGCGGTGGACGGCGTAGCGCTGTCCGCGACCGTGCTCGTTGCGAATCGACGGCGCACGGGGTTGAGCGGATTCGATTTTTCGACGATCGCAGTCCCGCTCCTGTTCGTCCATCACGTCGAGGACGGCTGCACCAGCACGCCCTACTCCGCGGTGAAGCGGCTCGCGGACCGCTACCCCGTGATATCGGTATCCGGCGGACCGCCGCCGCAATCGAAGCCCTGCGAGACGATGAGCGCGCACGGCTTCCTCGGGCGGGAAGCGGACACGGTCGACGCAATCGCGAAGTGGATGCTGAAGCAGCCCTACCCGCGCGAAATCAACTAGAATCAGGCGCTGCGGGTCCGCCGCCGCATGCGCCCAATACTCAATCCTAAGCCTTCAGTCCTGCATTCATGCGCCAATATCTCGACCTGATGCGGCACGTCCTCGAGCACGGGGCGCGCAAGAGCGATCGCACCGGCACCGGCACGCTCTCCGTCTTCGGCGCGCAGCTGCGCTTCGACCTCGCGGCGGGATTTCCGCTGCTCACCACCAAGAAGGTGCACTTCAAGGCGATCGCCCACGAGCTGCTGTGGTTTCTGAAGGGCGAAACCAACACCCGCTACCTGCGGGACCACGGCGTCACCATCTGGGACGAGTGGGCCGATGCGAGCGGGGAGCTGGGACCGGTGTACGGCTACCAGTGGCGCTCGTGGCCGGCGCCGGACGGCCGCCCTATCGATCAGGTAAGCCAGGTCATCGAGCAGATCCGGAAGAACCCCGATTCGCGGCGCCTGATCGTCTCGGCGTGGAACGTCGCCGACCTGCCGAAGATGGCGCTGCTGCCGTGCCATGCGTTCTTCCAGTTCTACGTGGCCGAGGGGCGCCTGTCGTGCCAGCTCTATCAGAGGAGCGCCGATCTCTTCCTCGGCGTGCCGTTCAACATGGCGTCCTACGCCCTGCTCACCCTGATGGTGGCGCAGGTATGCGGGCTCAAGGCCGGCGACTTCGTGCACACCTTCGGCGACACCCACCTCTACCTCAACCATCTCGAGCAGGCGCGCGAGCAGCTTGCGCGCAGCCCGCGGCGGCTGCCCGCGATGAGGCTCAACCCCTCGGTAACGGACCTCTTCGCGTTCCGCTACGAGGACATCACGCTCGAGAACTACGATCCCCACCCCGCGATCAGGGCGCCCGTCGCCGTTTGAGCCGCAATCCACGCATTTCGGTCATCGTGGCGATGGCGAGGAATCGCGTCATCGGCGCGAACGGGGCCATCCCGTGGCACCTGCCGGAGGAGCTGAAGCGGTTCAAGCGCCTGACCCTCGGCCATCACATCGTCATGGGCCGCAAGACCTGGGAATCGATCGGGCGATTGCTCCCGGGCCGCACCACCGTGATCGTCACGCGCCAGCGCGGTTACCGGGTTTCCGGAGCGAAGGTCGCCCATTCGCTCGACGACGCGATCGCCGCCTGCGGGGAGGACGACGAGATCTTCGTGATCGGAGGCGCCGAACTCTACGCGCAGGCGCTCGGGCGCGCCGGACGGCTCTACCTGACGACGGTCGACGCCGAGGTCGCGGGGGACGCCTTCATGCCTGAAATCGCCCCCGGGGACTGGCGCGAGGTCGCCGCCGAATCATTTGCAGCCGACGCGCGGCACAACTATCCCTTCCGCTGCGTAACTTACGAGCGCATCCGGAAGTAGCCGGCTCGCCGCCGGCCGACAAAAAAGCGGGCCGCGGCCCGCTTTTCTGCGCAGCGCGGGTCGGGTCAGATGACGCGAACCTCCGGCAACGGAAAGCCGTTGAAGGTGCTGGCGTAGGCGGTGGTGTAGGCACCGGCATTGGCGATGTAGATGTAGTCGCCCTCCCGCAGATCCTCGGGGAAGAGCTCGTCGCGCATGCAGACGTCCACCGAATCGCAGGTCGGTCCGGCGATGTTCCAGGGGATGAGCTTGCCGGTGCGGTCGGTCTGCACGTCGTAGCGCAGCCCCTCGGTCGTCTCGATGACGCCGCCGAAGACGCCCGCGTCCCAGTACATCCAGCGCTTGCCGGCGCGGGTCGCGGTACCGACCACGCGGCAGACGAAGTAGCCCGCATCCGACACGAAATAGCGCCCCGGCTCCGCCATCACGCGGACGCTCTGCGGCACGTCGCGCAGCGAGTGGTTGACCACCTCGGCGATCTTCTCGATCGAGGGGATGGGCTTGACGTGGCGCACGGGGAAGCCGCCGCCGATGTTGAGCAACCTGGGCTTCAAGCCCGCCAGGCGCATCTTCTTGAACACGCGCTTCGCGCCCTGTATGCCCGCCCGCCAGTTCTCCGGGTTGCGGCACTGGGAGCCGACGTGGAAGGTGACGCCCGCGAGATCGGACTTGAGCGCTACCGCTTCGGCAACGATCGCGTCCACTTCCTGCGCCTTCATGCCGAACTTGCCCGTCAGCGGCCAGTCGCTGCCGACGTTGGGGGCCTCGATGCGGACATAGAGCTTTGCGTCGGGCTTGATGCCGTGGATCTTCCTCAGCTCCTCGACGCTGTCCAGAACGAACCACTCCACGCCTTTCGCAGCGGCATACTCGATGTAGGCCCGGGACTTTGCCGGGTTGCTGTAATAGACCTCCGCAGCGGGCACGCCGAGCTCGAGCAGGAGGTCGAGCTCGGCAATGGACGCGATCTCGAAGCCTGCCCCCTCCTCGATCAAGACCTTCAGCACCCGGGGATCGGGGTTGGCCTTGACCGCGTAATGCGGGTTGACCCGCGGCATGGCGGCCTTGAAGCGGCGGACCTTGGTGCGAACGATGCCGGTGTCGACCAGCAGGAAAGGCCTGGTGTAGCCCTGCTTGAGCGATTTGCGGACGTGCTTGAAGTCCAGGCGGACTTCGGGGTGGGTGTCGAAGAGCTGGGACTGCTCGGGTTCGGGTGCGGGGGCGGGTTGCGGGTTCTGGGCGGCTGGGCGCACGGCCATCAAAGCTCTCCTTGAGACCTAGGACTCGGGCAGGCGCCCGGCAACCGCGTCCGCCTCGAGGCGGAGACTTCGTGGCACTTCCATCGTCTGTCGCTTTACCACCCTCTCGCAGGTAACAGAATCGCAAAACTCGGAGAAATTATAGGGCCGTTGTACCAGGAATCAAGAGTTTTTTCCGGTTTTTCGAAAAAAATTTCACGCGCGCGTCCTGTACGCAACGCGTCGACCGGCGCGGGCGCCGTGCTCGGCGTCGCAAGGTGAAGCTGGAGAAAGCGGCACGCGACTTCTGCATGCCGCGCGTTGAGCGGCGGGTCGAGCGGCTCGAACGCACGGACATAAACCGGCGCGAAGCTTCCGGGTTTATCAGACTTTTGGAGGCGTGACCCCGCGCTGCCCCTGGTACTTTCCCCGGCGGTCCTTGTAGGAGGTCTCGCAGATATCGTCGGCCTGCGCTTCCAGGAAGATCACCTGCGCCACCCCCTCGTTGGCGTAGATCTTGGCCGGAAGGGGCGTGGTGTTCGAGAACTCGAGCGTGACGTAGCCCTCCCACTCCGGCTCCAGCGGTGTCACGTTGACGATGATGCCGCAGCGGGCGTAGGTCGACTTTCCCAGGCACAAGATCAGCACGTTGCGGGGGACGCGGAAGTATTCGACGGTGCGGGCAAGCGCGAAGGAGTTGGGCGGGATGATGCAGACGTCCCCCTTCACGTCCACGAAGGAGTTCGGGTCGAAATTCTTGGGGTCGACGATGGTGGTGTTGATGTTGGTGAAGAGCTTGAATTCGTCCGAGCAGCGGATGTCGTAGCCGTAGCTCGAGGTGCCGTAGGACACCACCTTGCGGCCGTTTACCTCCTTGATCTGGCCCGGCTCGAACGGCTCGATCATGCGCTGCTCGAGCGCCATGCGCCGGATCCAGCGATCTGATTTGATTGACATCGGGGTCGGAGGCTGATTGGCTGGGACGGAAGAGATGCGCGCAGCGGCTCATTATAAGCCGCGCGAGCGTTGAGCGGCGCCGCCGCGACCGCTCGAACGCGAGCAGACCGCGGCGGAACGAGAGTGTCCGCCCCGGTCAGGTGTTCTGGACGACGATCTTGGGAAACGCCGCCGAGTGGTCCTGCGCCTTCTCGGCGATCTTCACCGCCACCCGGCGCGCGATCTGCCGGTAGATCGCGGCGATCCGGCCGCCGGGATCCGAGACCAGCGTCGGCTTGCCGGAATCGGTCTGCTCGCGGATGGCGGTATCGAGGGGCAGCGCGCCGAGCAGCTCGACATCGTAGTCCTTGCCCATCCGCTCGCCCCCGCCCGCGCCGAAGATGCGCTCCTCGTGCCCGCACTTCGGGCAGAGGTAGAGCGACATGTTCTCGACGATGCCGAGGATGGGGATGCCGACCTTCTCGAACATCTTGAGGCCCTTGCGGGCGTCGATCAGCGCAATGTCCTGCGGCGTCGTCACGATGATCGCCCCGGTCACCGGCACGCGCTGGGCGAGCGTCAGCTGGATGTCTCCGGTCCCGGGCGGCAGGTCCACCACCAGGTAATCGACGTCACGCCACTTCGTCTCGTTCAGCAGCTGCTCCAGCGCCTGGGTCACCATCGGACCCCGCCACACCATCGGGGTGTCCGGGTCGATCAGGAAGCCGATCGACATGGCCTGGATGCCGTGTCCTTCCATCGGCTCGAGGTGCTTGCCGTCGCGCGATTCGGGCCGGCCCCGGATGCCGAGCATGATCGGCTGCGAGGGGCCGTAGATGTCGGCGTCGAGCACCCCGACGGCTGCGCCCTCCGCCGCCAGCGCGAGCGCGAGGTTGACTGCGGTAGTGCTCTTGCCCACTCCGCCCTTGCCGGACGCGACGGCGATGACGTTCTTGATGCCCGGAACGAGCTTTACGCCGCGCTGCACGGCGTGCGAGACGATCTTCATCTGCACGCTGACCGTCGCGCTCGCCACGCCCGGGATCGCCTTCAGCGCCCGCGTCACCTCTTCCCGGATCGGCTCGAGCTGGCTCTTTCCCGGGTAGCCCAACTGGATTTCCACTCCGACCCTGTCGCCGTCCACCTTGATGCCGCGCACCGACCGGGTGCTGACGTAATCCTTGCGGGTGTTGGGGTCGGTCAGCTGCTTCAGCGCTTCCTCGACCTGCTGCTCCGTGACCGCCATGAATTGCCTCGACGAAAGTGTAGGGCGCGATTCTAGTCCGGTTCCAACCACTTCCGCCAACGGGTTACTTCCGCCACGCGGCGAGGATAACTGCCCGGCGCGCCATCTGATTCCGCCACGCCGGAATGCTACCGCGCGGCGCAGCAGCGGCTTCCGAACCCGATTCGCGTCCGGCCGCCACCGGGATGTGAGACAAAGCATGCATTTTCGTGGCTAACCCTTCAACTTTGCTACAATTTCGGGCGTCAGGTTCCGCCCACAACAATGACTCAACGGCGTCTCTTTGTCACCACGGCCCTTCCCTACGCGAACGGGCCGCTCCACATCGGTCACATCATGGAGTACATCCAGGCCGACATCTGGGTGCGCTTCCAGCGCATGCAGGGTCACGAGGTGCATTTCATCGGCGCCGACGACGCGCACGGTGCGCCGATCATGCTCGCCGCCGAGAAGGCCGGGAAATCGCCTGAGGCATTCATCGCCGAGGTCGCAAGGGAACGCAAGCAGTATCTCGACGGTTTCCATATCGAGTTCGACAACTGGCACTCGACCCACTCGAAGGAGAACACCGAACTCTCGCAGGACCTCTATCGCCGGTTGAAGGCGAAGAGGCTCGTCTACTCGAAGACGATCGAGCAGTTCTACGACCCGGTCAAGGGGATGTTCCTCGCCGACCGCTACATCAAGGGCGAGTGCCCGAACTGCGGCGCGAAAGACCAGTACGGGGACGCCTGCGAGAACTGCAGTTCCGTCTATTCGCCCACGAAGCTGAAGAACCCCTATTCGACACTGTCGGGCGCGACGCCGGTGATGAAATCATCGGAGCACTCCTTCTTCAGGCTCTCCGATCCGAAGTGCAAGGAGTTCCTGCGCGAGTGGATCAACCAGCCGGGCCGGCTCCAGACGCAAGTCGCCAACAAGGCGAAAGAATGGCTGGAGGGCAAGGACGACAAAACGCTCGCCGACTGGGACATTTCGCGCGACCCGCCCTATTTCGGCATCCGGATCCCGGATATCAAGGAGGAAAAGTACCTGTATGTCTGGCTGGATGCCCCGATCGGTTACTTCGCGAGCCTGAAGAACTATTGCGACCGCAAGGGCATCGATTTCGACGCGATCGTAAGACGCGCCAGCGATACCGAGATGATCCACTTCATCGGGAAGGACATCATTTATTTCCACACCCTGTTCTGGCCTGCGATGCTCCATTTCTCCGGCCTCTACAAGACGCCGGACCAGGTCAACGTGCACGGCTTCATCGGCGTGTCGGGCGAGAAGATGTCCAAGTCGCGCGGCACCGGCATCGACCCGCTGCGCTTTCTCCAGCTCGGCATGAACCCCGACTGGCTGCGCTACTACATCGCCGCCAAGCTCAATGCCAACGTCGAGGACCTGGATTTCAATCCGGACGATTTCATTGCACGCGTCAATAGCGACTTGGTGGGAAAGTACATCAATATCGCGAGTCGCGCTGCCAAATTCATCAACGAGCGATTTGGCGGGAAGTTGAGTTCCGGCCGACCAGCCACCCTCCGCATGGAGTCACCGCTTCCTGATGGAAGCGTTGCGCGGACTCAGGAGGAGTTTCTATTGTTCTTTGGAAACTCGACTCTATTGGGACTCAGGGGCACCTTCGCCGGGCAGATCGATTTGATTAGAAATGCATATGAACATCGTGAGTTCGGGCAAGTTGTCAGATCGGTCATGTTGCTTGCAGACAAAGTCAATGAATACTTTGATCGATGCAAACCATGGGAGCTAGCTAAGCGAGACGATGGAAACTCCATCATGGGCCTTCAAGAAGTTTGCTCACTGTGTCTCGTTGCTTTCTTCCGACTCTCTGTCTTGCTCGCACCAATACTTCCTGCGGTTGCAAAAAGGACAGCAAAGGAACTCTTTGGAATTGATCGTGCATTAACTTGGAAGGATCTCAATTGTTGGCCAACCTCAATCCTTCCGTTCACGCACCTGATGAAGCGCGTCGAGGCGAAACAGCTCAACGCGCTGTTCGAGGTCGAAAAGGAAATTCCGATGGCAACCACCCCCCCATCCCTACCTTCCCCCGCGAGGGGGGAAGGAGGCGCAGCGGGCGCGCGGATAACGATCGATGACTTCAACAAACTGGATCTGCGGATCGCCAGAATCGTGAATGCGGACTCGGTCCCGGGCGCAGATAAGCTGCTAAAGCTCACGCTCGACACCGGAACCGGAACTATGACCGTTTTCGCGGGGATCAAGAGCGCCTATGATCCTGAGCGGCTTAAGGGCCGGTTCACCGTGGTCGTCGCCAACCTCGCACCCCGCAAGATGAAATTCGGGGTCTCCGAGGGCATGGTGCTGGCGGCTTCCGGCGACGGTCCAGGAATATACTTGCTTTCCCCGGACTCCGGCGCGCAACCCGGAATGCGCGTCAAGTAGGAGCCCCTAACACAATGAAACACGCGTGCGTTGCAGCCAGAATTGGTGATGACGCGAAGCGAGGTGCAGCCAATATGTCGATATTGGCAAGCCGAGCGACAAAGTCAGCGCCGATTCTGGCAGCAACCCCGGCGCAGGCATCAGAATGTTCAGTGGCATCACAGGGGCTGGCACGAGTTTTGGCCCATGGCTTTGTCGCAAGTCCCTTGCTTAGTCGGTCTAAGCGGCGGGCCTTGCTTCGCGCCCTGAGCCAAAATCGTGACAGCGCATCGCGCGTTTCATTGTGTTAGGGGCTCCATTGCAGACCGCGATCAACCGCACCTTCATCTGCAGCGTCGTGTTCCTCGACATCGTCGAGTACTCGAGGAAGCCCGTCGCCGAGCAGATCTTCTTCAAGGAGCGGCTGAACACGCTGCTGACCGAGGCTCTGGCGAGCGTCGCGCCCAACGACCGCATCATCCTCGACACCGGCGATGGCGCGGCCCTCTCGTTTCTCGGCGACCCGGAGGACGCGCTCTACGTGAGCCTCGCGCTGCGCGAGGCGCTGCAGCTGCCGCAGCCGCCGGGGCCGGAACTGAAGATCCGCCTTGGCATCAATCTCGGCCCGGTGCGGCTGGTGAAGGACATCAACGGCCAGCCCAATATCATCGGCGACGGCATCAACGTCGCGCAGCGCGTGATGGGCTTTTCCGAGCCCGGCCAGATTCTGGTTTCGCGCTCCTTCTACGAGGTGGTGTCGTGCCTGTCCGAGGGCTACGGGCGGCTGTTTCGCTATGAAGGCGCGCGCACGGACAAGCACGTGCGCGAGCACGAGATCTACACCGCCCTCGCGACGACGGCGTCGCTGCAGCGCACCACCGCCGCAAGCCCGAGGACGCGGCTGCCCGCCGGTGGCGCGGAGGTACTGGGCAAGCTCACGCAAACCGCCGCGGTCGTGACCGACAACCTGCGCCGCAAGCCGCGCCTGGGAACCGGACTCGCCGTGGCGGCCATCCTCAGCGTTGCGGTGGGATTGCGGCTCGCCCGCCAGCCTGCCGCGGCGCCGGTGCCGCCGCCTCCATCTCCCCCGCAGCGGGCGGCCGCAGCGCCGGCGCCCGCTCCGGCGCGAGCGGTTCCTCCGGCGAAGCCGGACACGTCCGGCACGCCTGCGGCAGCGCCCGCGAAACCCGCGCCTCCTCCCGCCCGGACGAGCGCTGCGCCGGCGAAACCCAAACCCGCGACGCGAGCTGCAAGGACTTCCCCCGTGCCGCTCGCCGATGAGGAGCCGCTTGCCGAAGCGGAAACCGTGGCGTCGGCGCCGGCAGCGGCGACGCTGAGCCTCGCCATATCGCCGTGGGGCGAGGTCCATATCGACGGCAGACTGCGCGGCGTCTCGCCGCCGCTGCGCGACATCGAGCTCACGCCGGGCCGGCACCGCGTCGAGATCCGGAATGCCAATTTCCCGCCGCATGTCGAAATCGTCGACGCCAAAGCCGGCGGAAGGATTAGAATTAGGCACAAGTTCCAGAATTGAGGGGGAGATGGCGTTCTCGAGGCTGGTGATGGCAGCAGCAATCGCCGCAATTCTCCTGGGCTGCGAGTCCGCCCCGATCAAGGCCATACAGCAGGAATTCAAGAGTCTGTTCGCGCCGCACAAGGGGGAGGCGGACCTCGCCAGCGGCATCAAGCAGTACGAGGACGGAAACTACTCCGCGGCAGCGCGCCTGCTGCAGTCGAGCCTCGACCAGGGACTCGGCAGGAGCGACCAGGTCAGGGCGCACAAGTATCTCGCCTTCATCCACTGCGTCTCGGGACGCGAGCGGCGCTGCCGCGACGAATTCCGCGCCGCCCTCAAGATCGACCCCTCGTTCGAGCTCGCGGCAAACGAAGCCGGCCACCCGATCTGGGGCCCCGCGTTCCGTTCCGTGAAGGCCGGGCAATAGATGCCCGGACCCCGCAGCCTCCCGGATGCAGGGTCGCGCCGAGTGACGTCGTATTCCATCCCACGGGGCTCGGTGCGCGAAGCTCCCGCGCCGGCCCGTCCGGTTTCATGGAAGCGCGCACGCTAGGCCGCTACGAGCTTCTCGCCGAGCTCGGCAAGGGTGCGATGGGCGTCGTCTACCGCGCCAACGATCCGCTGCTCGACCGGCAGGTCGCGATCAAGACCGTCAGCATGTCGCTCGATCCGCAGGAGATGGCGGAATACGAAGGCCGCTTCTACCAGGAGGCCAAGGCCGCCGGCAGCCTCAACCACCCCAACATCGTCACCATCTACGACGTCGGCAAGAGCGGCAATCTCGCCTACATGGCGATGGAGTTCCTGCAGGGTGAAGAGCTGCGCTCCCTGATGGCGGCCGGCCAGCCGCTGGCGATCGCGCGTGCGGTCGATATCGCGGCCCAGGTGGCCGAAGGGCTCGCCTACGCGCACCAGAATGGCGTCGTCCACCGCGACGTCAAGCCCGCCAACATCATGCTGTCGATCACCGGCCGCTGCAAGATCACCGACTTCGGCATCGCGCGGATGCGTTCGGCGGAGGTCAGGACCCAGACCGGCATCGTGCTCGGCTCGCCGCGTTACATGTCGCCCGAGCAGGTCGCCGGCAAGCGCGCCGAGCCGCGTTCGGACATCTTTTCCCTCGGCGTGATCCTCTACGAGATGCTCACCGGAAAGCCGCCCTTCACCGGCGAGGACGTGACCTCGGTCATGTTCCAGATCATGAACCTGGTGCCGCCGCCGCCGAGCTCGCACAACGCGCGGGTTCCCGAGGTGCTGGATTTCATCGTCGCCAAGGCGATTGCCAAGGTCCTCGACGACCGCTACGCGAGCGCCGACGAGCTTGCCAAGGACCTGCGCGAGGTCGCCAAGCAGATCGACACCACGGTCCACGTGCTCACGGCGACCCGCCCGCCGGTGCCGCCGCGGCTCGACCCCGACGCGGCCCAGGCGCTGGTGCGGTCGATTCCGGATACGCGCCGCGCCGATGCCGCCGAGTTGAGCACGCTGGGCGCGACTCCCGTGCCCGCGCTCGGGCTGTCGCGGGCGTTCGACTCCCTCGACGCCACCATGCGGCTCGCCATCAATACCGGCATGGTGGAAGAGTTGAAGGAGTTCTCCGAAAGCGGAAAGCACAAGCCGTTGACCGATGCCGGCACGCCCCCGGAAACGCGCGCGATCGTCGGCAACGTGCGCCGGGGGCCGGGCTGGACCGACAAGGACAAGCTCATCTTCGCCGCCAGCGTCGCCGGCGCCACGATCGTCGGCGCCATCATCGTTTTTTACTGAAGCTCGCGAGTCGCAATGCGCGGCGAGCATTCGGGGGGTGGCACAGGCCATGACACACGTCTTTCACCGCGACCCACGCCAAATCTATCCGGTCGCCGTAGGCGGCGAGAACGCGTACCTGATCGATCGTGACGGCCGGCGCTATCTCGATGCCTCGGGCGGCGCAGCGGTTTCCTGCCTGGGCCATTCCGATCGCGCGGTGCTGGACGCAATCAAGGCACAGCTCGGCGCCCTGCCCTACGCGCATACCTCCTTTTTCAGCAACGAGCCGATGGAGCGGCTCGCGGACGCGCTGATCGCGCGCGCTCCGGGCGCATTCGACAAGGTCTACTTCGTCTCCGGCGGCTCGGAGGCGGTGGAAGCCGCGCTCAAGCTCGCGCGCCAGTATTTCGTCGAGATCGGCGAACCGCAGCGCCGCTACGTGATCGCACGGCGCCAGTCCTATCACGGCAACACCCTCGGCGCGCTCGCCGTTGGCGGGAATCAGTGGCGCCGCAGGCAGTTCCAGCCGCTGCTGTTCGAGACCAGCCATGTCTCGCCCTGCTACGCCTACCGCGACCGGCGGCCCGGCGAGAGCGAGGAAGCCTATGCCGCGCGGCTCGCCGCCGAGCTCGAAGCCGAGATCATGCGGCTCGGCCCGGACCGCGTGATCGCTTTCGTCGCCGAGACGGTGGCGGGCGCGACGCTCGGCGCCGTGCCCCCGGTCGCCGGCTATTTCCGGCGCGTGCGCGAGCTGTGCGACCACTTCGGCATGCTCCTCATCCTCGACGAGGTGATGTGCGGGATGGGGCGCTGCGGCACGACCTTCGCTTTCGAGCAGGAGGGTATCGTGCCCGACCTGGTGTGCATCGCAAAGGGCCTCGGCGCCGGCTATCAGCCGATCGGCGCTATGCTCGCCACCCGCAAGGTGTTCGACGCGATCGTCGCGGGAAGCGGATTTTTCCAGCATGGCCACACCTATCTCGGCCACCCGGCGGCGTGTGCGGGCGCGCTCGCGGTGCAGCGCCGGCTGCACGAAGACGGGCTGCTGGCGCGGGTCAAGCCGCTAGGCGCGGTGTTCGAGCGCAAGCTCCGCGCCGCTTTCGGCGCCCATCCCAACATCGGCGATATTCGCGGCCGCGGGCTGTTCTGGGGACTGGAGCTCGTGGCCGACCGCGCGAGCAAGGCGCCGCTCGACTCGGGGCTGCGCGCAAGCGCGCGGGTAAAGAGGGAGGCGATGAAGGCAGGCCTCCTGTGCTACCCGATGGGTGGCACGATCGACGGCACGAGAGGCGATCACATACTGCTTGCGCCGCCTTTCACCATCGAGGAGCCGCAGCTCGACGAGATCGTGGACAAGCTCGGGCGCGCGCTCGAGGCGGCGCTCCCGTCCGCAGCGCTCGCCTCCGCCGGGAGTGTGCCGGCTTGTCGCCCGGAGGGCGATACGCTAATCTAGGTTCAGCCGGCGATTCGACCGGCGAATCCGCTGAAGGAGGGACGCCATGAGAAATCTCCGCATTTTTGCCGCGCTGCTCGCTGCGGGATCGATTGGTGCTGCGATGCCGGCCGCGCACGCCCAGCAGAAATACATCACCATCGGCACCGGCGGCGTGACCGGCGTGTACTACCCGGCCGGCGGTGCGATCTGCCGCCTGGTGAACAAGGACCGTAAGACGCACGGCATCCGCTGCTCGGTCGAGTCCACCGGAGGCTCGGTCTTCAACATCAACACCATCAAGGCGCGCGAGCTCGACATGGGAGTGGCGCAATCCGACGTGCATTACAACGCCACCAAGGGCGTCGGGCAGTTCGCGAAGGATGGCCCGTTCAAGGAGCTGCGCTCGGTGTTCGCGCTGCATCCGGAGCCGGTCACCGTGGTCGCGCGCAAGGACCTCAACATCAAGAGCTTTTCCGGGTTCAAGGGCAAGAAGTTCAACGTCGGCAACCCCGGCTCGGGCACGCGCGCCTCGCTCGAGGAACTGATCGCCGCGATGGGCTGGAAGCTCTCGGATTTCGCGCTCGCTTCCGAGCTGAAGGCCGACGAGCACGGCCCGGCGCTCTGCGACGGCAAGATCGACGGCTTCTTTTACCTGGTCGGCCACCCTTCCGCGAACATCCAGGATCCGACCACGGTGTGCGGGGCGAAGCTGGTGCCGGTCACGGGATCCGCGGTGGACAAGCTGGTCAAGGCCCATCCCTATTACGCGTTTGCGACGATCCCCGGCGGCCTCTACCCGAATAACCCGCAGGAGACCCAGACCTACGGCGTGCTCGCAACCTTCGTTTCGTCGACCCAGGTTCCCAACGATACCGTGTATGCCGTGGTGAAGGCGGTGTTCGACAACTTTGACGAGTTCAAGAAACTACACCCCGCGTTCCAGGTGCTCGAGCCGAAAAACATGATCAAGGACGGGCTTACCGCGCCGCTGCATGAGGGGGCCGTCAAGTACTACAAGGAAAAAGGCTGGCTGAAGTGATCCGCGCGGCACGGGCGGCGGAAATCGGGCGGGGCGCGTAGCGCCCGCCCTTTTTTTCGGGAAAAACGATGTCCGATTCGGCCCGGGCGCCGAGCCCCGACCTGCGGCAGCTCGTCGCCGAGTCCGACACCGGGGGACGCACCCCGACGGGGTGGGTCGGGCGGCTCATCTTCGTCGTTGCGGTCGGCTGGTCGCTGTTTCAGCTTTGGTACGCCTCGCCGCTTCCGTTCGTGCTCGGATGGGGCGTGCTGAACGACACCGAGGCGCGCTCGCTGCACCTCGGAGTCGCGCTGTTCCTGGCGTACCTCTGCTGCCCGGCGCTCAGCACCTCCTCGCGCGCGCGCGTGCCCCTGCACGACTGGCTGCTCGCGCTCGGCGCCTGCTTTGCCGGCGCGTATTTCCTGCTCTTCTACGCCGAGCTCGCGACGCGGCCCGGCATACCCAACCTGCAGGACATCGTCGTCGCGAGCCTGGGGCTCGTGCTGCTGCTCGAGGCGACACGGCGCGCGGTCGGGCTGCCGATGACGATTCTCGCCGCTGTCTTCCTCGCCTACATCATGCTCGGCAGTTATCTGCCCGACGTGCTCGCGCACAAGGGCGCGTCACTGGAACGCATGCTCACGCACCAGTGGCTCACGACGGAAGGCGTGTTCGGCGTCGCCCTCGGCGTATCGGTCGGCTACATCTTCATCTTCGTGCTGTTCGGATCGATGCTCGACAAGGCGGGCGCGGGCAACTACATGATGCAGGTGTCGTTCGCGCTGCTCGGCCATCTGCGCGGCGGGCCGGCCAAGGTCGCGGTCGTCTCATCCGGGCTGAACGGACTGATCTCCGGCTCCTCGGTGTCGAATGTGGTCTCGGGCGGCATCTTCACTATCCCGCTCATGACCAAGTCCGGCTACGGCGGCGTCAAGGCGGGCGCGATCGAGACCGCTTCTTCGGTAAACGGGCAGATCATGCCGCCGGTGATGGGCGCCGCGGCGTTCCTCATGGTCGAGTACGTCGGCATTCCCTACACCGAGGTCATCAGGCACGCGTTCCTGCCGGCGCTCATTTCGTACATCGCGCTTTTCTACATCGTGCACCTCGAGGCGCTGAAGCTCGGCCTGGATCCCACGGCGCAGGCCCGCGAGCGCACGCTGCCGCAGAAGCTCGTCGCCTGGTCGCTCGGGATCTCGGGCACGATCGCAGTGTGCGCCGTGGTCTACTTCGTCGCCGAAGCGGTGAAGAGCCAGCTCGGCGCGGCGGCGCCGTGGGTGCTCGGAGCGATGCTTGCGGCGCTCTACGTCGTTTCGGCTTGGGTCGCGGCGCGCTGCCCGGATCTGCCGCCCGACATCGACGTCGAGCACCCGGTGCTGCCCGACACCTGGCCGACGGTGAAAGCCGGCCTGCACTTCCTCATTCCCCTCGGCGTGCTCATCTGGTGCCTGATGATCGAGGAGCTTTCGCCCGCGCTTTCCGCGTTCTGGGCGACGCTCACGCTGATTATCCTGATGGCGACGCAGCGACCGCTCACGAAGCTGTTTCGCGGACAGCACGGGCTCGGGACCGAGGCGAAGCGCGGCCTGCGGGACGTCGTCGAGGGGCTGAATGAGGGCGCCCGCAACATGATCGGCATCGCGATTGCGACGGGCACCGCGGGCATCATCGTGGGCGGCATCACGTTGACGGGCCTCGGGCTGCGCATGACTGAATTCGTGGAAGTGGTGTCGCAAGGGAACGTGGTGCTGATGCTGGGGTTCACCGCATTCGTCTGCCTGGTCCTGGGGCTCGGTGTGCCCACCACCGCGAACTACATCCTGGTCGCGACGCTGATGGCGCCGGTGATCGTGGAGCTCGGCGCGCAGTCCGGCCTCGTGATCCCGCTCATTGCCGTGCATCTTTTCGTCTTCTACTACGGGATCATGGGCGACATCACGCCGCCGGTCGGGCTCGCGACCTTCGCCGCTGCGGCGATCTCGGGCGAGGACGCCATCAAGACCGGGCTCCAGGGGGCCGTTTACGCGCTGCGCACCGTAGTGCTGCCCTTCGTTTTCATCTTCAACCCGATGCTGCTGTTGATCGACGTGCGCGGCTGGTTCGAGGTGCTGCTCGTGTTCTGCGCCGCGACCGCCGCCTCGCTCGTGTTCGCCGCCGCGACGCTCGGCTGGTTCCGGACCCGCTGCAAATGGTGGGAGATCGTGCTGCTGCTGGCCGCCACCTTCGCGCTGTTCCGGCCCGACTACTTCATGGATCAGCTCTACGAGCCCTACACCGACATCGCGCCCAGGGAAATCCTCCGCATCGCGCGGGAGCTCCCGGAAAAGGATCGCCTGGTGCTGGTGATCGAGGGCGAGAACGTGGAAGGCGAGAAGATCCGCAAGACGGTTGCGGTGCGGCTCGACAAGCCGGGCGAGGGGCGCGACCGCCTCGCCGAAGCCGGGCTCACCGTGTCGGTGCTGGGCGAGGAGGCGCGGATCGTGAACGTCAGGTTCGGCAGCCGCGCGAGAAGGTCCGGTTTCGAGCTGGGCTGGAAAATCGCGGCGATCAAGGTTCCGAGCGACCGTCCCTCGGAGCACTGGGTTTACCTGCCGGCGCTCGTGCTGGTGGCTTTCGTCTACTTTGCGCAGCAGTCCCGAACGCGGCGCATTGCCCGGAAAGCGTGAGTCGTGAGCAGTGAGTGGTGAGTGGACCAAAGCCCCGAACTGCGGCGGAGCGCACGATTCAGTCCACTCACTACTCACCACTCACCATTCACGCCCTTGAAGATTCAAAACGTCGAAGCGCTCGCCGTCGAGGTTCCGCTCAGGAAGAATTTCGGCGGAGCCACCTACTCCGTGCTCAAGCGCTGCACGGTGGTGACGCGCGTGCGCGGCGACGAAAGCCTCGCAGGCGAGGTCTACAACGGCGACAACCGCAGCCACGGGCGCGAAATCGTGCGCCTGATACACGAGCTGCTCGCGCCGCGCGTGCGGGGGATGGACATCCTGGAGGTCGAGCGCGCGTGGCAGGCGATGTTCGGCCTGAGCCACACCAGCACCGACCGCAAGATCCTGCTCGAGGCGATTTCCTGCGTCGACTGCGCGCTGTGGGACCTCGTCGGCAAATCGAGGGGAAAGAGCACCGCGGCGCTGCTCGGCGGGGAGCGGGAGCGGCTTCCCGTCATCTCCATCGGCGGCTATTACATGGAGGGCAAGACGCTCGCCGACATCGGCCGCGAGATGGAGCAGTACCGCGCCGCCGGCATGGCGGGCTGCAAGTTCAAGGTCGGCGGCCTCGCGCCGGAAGCGGATGCCGAGCGGGTGGCGGCCGCCCGCAAGGCGGCGGGCCCGGACTTCAAGCTCGTGGTGGACGCCAACCGCGGCTGGAACGCGCAGGAGGCGATCCGGTTCGCGCGGCTCGTCGCGCCCCTCGACATCGGCTGGTTCGAGGAGCCGTGCCACTGGTATGACGACGTCACCCTCATGGCGCGCGTGCGCCAGGCGATTCCCATTCCCGTCACCGCCGGCCAGAGCGAGATCACCAGCCACGGCGTGCGCCGGCTGGTGGACGCCGGCGCCGTCGACTACGTGAACTTCGACGCTTCCGAAGGCGGGGGCGTCACCGACTGGCGCCGCGCCGCGGAAATCTGCCGCACCGCCGGCGTGCGGATGGCGCACCACGAGGAGCCGCAAATCTCGCAGCAGCTCCTCGCCGGCGTGCCGCACGGCACCTACGTCGAGTGCTTCGCCGACCCCGAGCGCGACCCGGTGTGGCAGGCGATGTGGGCGAACCGCCCCGCGATCAGGAACGGCTACATGGAAGTGTCCAAGGCCCCCGGCTTCGGCATCGAGCTCGACCGGAAGACGGTGGAGCGTTATCGCGTAGCCTGAGAACTACGCTGCGCGCTGGCGCACCAGGGCGAGGACGAAGCACGCCACGATCACGCCGGCGACCATCAACGTCACGTGAAAGCCGTACTCGATCGCCAGCAAGCCGGTCATGTTCAATCCGTTGGCGACGTGCAGGCTGTCGTGGGGCCACCAGCTGAAGAGCAGCCAGGCAATGGACAGGTGCGCCGCAAGCGTCAGATTCTTTGACGCCGGCAGCACGTTCCGGATCAGGGGGTAGCCGAAGAAAAGGTACGCGATGCCGAATCCGAACGCGAGCGACTCGGCCACGTTCAAGAGCACGAACCAGGGGAGCTGATCCGCCGTCGGCTGCGGAAAGTCGGGCGACGGGCGCCAGAAGCCGCCGAGCGGACCGTTGGGACTCGCCAGGAACGCGATCGTCGCGAGCACGACCGTTACGACCAGCCATTTGACCCAGCTTCCGCCGGTTCCTTCGCCAGGGTTTTGAGCTACTGCGGACATGGTATTACCTCCTTGCGTGAACGTCCCTCTTCCGCCCGGGAAACGGTGACAGGACGAGGAAACGGCGTCGTCCGGATCGAGGCAGGCGGTTCCTCAGCTGACGATCAGTGCCGCGCGGCCCGCGATCGCGTTCTTCCGCAGGAGTTCATGCACCTCTTCCGCCTCCTCCAGCGGGAAAGTACGGTTCACCACCGCCGTTATCCGCTTGTTTTTCACCAGCTCCAGCGTGCGCGCGATCTCGGCATTGTTCACGTAGCGCGAGCCGTGTATCTCCTGCGCCTGCCGCATGAATTCCCCCGGGTTCACCTTGAAGGTGGGATCCTCGCCGTACACCGCCGCGGGCTTGCTGCCGATGATCACCATGCGCCCGGCCGGGGCGAGCGACTCGAGGGAGGCCTGAAGCGTGCGGCTGTTGCCGACGATGTCGATTGCAGCGTCCACGCCGCGCCCGCCGGTCAACGCCTTCACCTGCTTGACGAGATCGCCGCGCCGCGCGTCGATCACCTCGTCCGCGCCCATGGAGCGCGCGAGCTCGAGCTTCTCCTCCCCGATCTCCGCGGCCAGCACGCGCCCGCCGCACAGCCGCGCCATCTGCAGCATGTGAATGCCGACGCCGCCGCCCGCGCCGATAATGAGCACGTCGTCGCCGGGGGCGACCTGCGCCTCGGCGTGGCAGGCATGGTACGGCGTCGCGATCGCGTCAGCCGCGACCGCCGCCTCGAGGTCGGAGACGCCCCCGGGTATCGGGACGAGGTTGCGCTCCGGCAGCGCGACGTACTCCGCATAGCCGCCGTCGCACCCCTGGCCGACGTTGCCCCGGAAGTTCTCGCACAGCGTCTCGCGCCCACTGCGGCAGTAGCGGCAGTTGCCGCACGTGAGGTAGTAGTGATTGGTCACGCGCTGGCCGACTCTTACGGTCCTCACCTCGGAGCCCACCTCGACGACCTCGCCCGCGACCTCGTGCCCGGGTATGCGGGGATACGACTTGATCCGTCCCGGCGTCGCGACCATGATGACGACGGTCAGGCCCGCGCCGCACACCCGCACCCGCACGAGCGCCTCGCTGGGGCCGATCTTCGGCACCGGCACGTCCTTCATTTTAAGCGGCGCGCCGAACTGCTCCAGCACCATCGCCCGCATGTTCTCCCTTCAATTCGTGGAAATCGTGATTCGCCTGGAACCCGCGCATCCGCGGAACGCATTGCGGGCAGCGGGCCGCTCGAAGCCGTTCAGCGCAGCGCGGCGAGCGCGCGCTCCGCGTCTCGCGCAAGAGGATGTTGCGCATCCTGCTGGAGAAACGCCTCGAACGCCGCAACCGCGCGCGCCCGGTCGTTCAGCGCCGCGTAGGAGAGCCCGCTGCCGAAACGCGCGTTGGGCGCGAACTGGCTCTTCGGATAGGACTCGAGAAATGCGTCGAAGGCTCGCGCCGCGTCCTCGTAACGCGTGCGATCGGCCAGATCCTGCGCGGAGAGCAGCGCCTGGCGCTCGGCGCGGTAGGCGGGATCCCGCTCGCGATCGCCCATCCAGTAGGGCTTCAACTCCGACTCGGTCGCCTCCACGCCGCGCACTCCGGCGGTGACGGTCGGAGCGGCGGTCGCCTGCGCCGATTGCGCGCGCGGAGCCGCTGCGCGCAGCTTCGCCCACAGCTCGCCGAGCAGGCTCGTCAAACCGGACTGGGCCTGCGCCTGCGCCGGCCCAACGACCGCCGCCGCCAGCACGAGCGCCAACGCGACGGCTGCCGCTGCGATTCCGCACCGCGCGGAACAGACGCCAATGAAGTTGGCCATACCACCCCCACCCCAACCCTCCCCCTAAGGGGGAGGGGTTCTTGTTTGACCCTCCCCCTGAGGGGGAAGGGTTCTTGTTTGCTTCTCCCCCTCCTGGGGAGAGATTGCCGCTTAGTGCGCGAGGAGCCTGGCGAAGGCCGCGTACTGCGCGGCGAGCTCCTGCTGCAGCCGCGTCGCCTCGCGGTACTTGGCCTGCGCCTCGGCGAGCTTCCCGAGCTTGTAATAGGCGAGCGCCGAGTTGATCCGGATGCCGCCGTCCGTGGCCTCGAGTTCCTCGGCGTAGCGGTAGGAGTCCAGCGCGCGCTCGAAATCGCCGCGGGCAAAGTAGATATTGCCGCGGTTGTTGATCGCCGCCACGTTGCGCGGATCCTGCGCGATGATCGCGTCGAACTCGCGCAGCGCCACGTCGGGGATGCCGCTGCGCGCGTAGATCATGCCGATCTGGAGCCGCGCGTCGGCGTTTCGCGGATCCGCCGCGACCATCTGGCGATAGGCCTGGACTTCGCGTTCGAGCCGGCGCGCGAGCAGCACCTGCAACTCGCGCTCGACGAGGCGCCCCGCCCGCTCGGCGGGCGGGAGCTCCACCCTGAAGGACGCCGCCGCCAGCGATGCCGGCGGGAAGCGCTCCCATGCGCTGCGCAGCGGCAGCACCTTCAACTGGTTGGCGGCAGCGGCCGCGCGGTAGCGGCGCGCGCCCTCGGCCCACGCTTCCGAGAACGAGGTTGCAATCAGCGTGGACTCGACCGGTATCCAGATCTCGCCGTCGCGGATCACCAGGAGGTCGTCCTGAAGGCTGACCAGGCCGCGGTCCTGCTCCTTCAAGCCGGTGCGGAACATCAGGAACAGGTGCCCGGGTATATCGATGAGGGCGGTCTCGATGCCGAGATTCTCGTAGGCGGCGGCGAGCAGTACGGAGAGATCGTCGCAGTCGCCGCTCTTCACGCGCAGCGTCTCGCGCGGGAACTGCACGTAATCCACCTGGTCGGCGCTCAACTGCGGATACGGGCTGTTCGGATCGAGCTGATACCGGATTCCGTAGGCGGAGAGCGTGTTGTACACGGTCGCGGCGAGCGCAAGCGGGCGGTTCAACGCCGCCTGCGGCGGCGGAGCATAGCGGTTAACCGCCTCGCGCACGAAGGTGCGCAGCGTGTCGTCGCGCGGCGTGACGAAAGAGCCGACCATGTCGCCGTTCGACCACTGGATCGCGTTCTTGCCGTAGAGCGTGAGCGACTGCGTCACCTCCTGGCTGCTGTCGCGGGCGTCGGCCGTCGCGAGCGTCACCACCGCCAGCACGCGGGTATCCTCGTCTATATCGAGCACCTTCTTGTTGAAGGTGGCATGCAGGGGCACCTCCACGGAGCTCTTGCCCTTCAGCTCGGGAATCTCCCGCGCCACCGGGAAGTCCATGTAGTCCTTGATGAAGAAGGAAACGCGCATGCCCTTGTAGTCGTCGTTGGTCTCGTTGCGCACCCGCACCTGGCCGAGCCGCTCCGTCGCATACTGCCGGTGCGCGGCCGCGAACATCCGCGAGAGCCGCAGGTCCTCGATGACCAGGCGCCCGCCGGTGCCGGTCTGCGCTTTCTTCTTCAGCTCGTAGGCGACGTCGAGGCTGCGCCGGTTCGCTTCGGTCGGGTTGCGCCCCACCACGGTCGTGAGGGTGGCGATCGCGGCATCGTAATTGCGCCGCTCGAGGTTCATCTCCGCCAGGAGCAGCAGGGGAGCGTCGTTGCGGTCGTCCAGGCGCGCCGCCCGCTCGAGATGCGCCTGCGCGTCCTCGTAGCGATTGACCTCGGCGTAGCTCCTCCCGAGCCGGTACTGCACGTCGAAGGACTCGGGATTCAACCCGAGCGCACGCTTCAAGGTCTCGATCGCCTCGCCGTTCTTGCCCTGCCGGTGGGCAGCTTCGGCGGCGAGGAGCAGCGGCTCGACGCTCTTCGGCAGCAGCCGGTGCGCCTCGCGCGCCGCGTTGGCCGAATCGTGCCAGCGCGAGAGCGCGGCGAGCGTGCGCGCCTGCACGAGCCGCAGCTCCGCGTCGGCCGGCTCCAGCGCGATCGCGCGCTCGAGGACGGCGGCCGCGGTCGCGTGGCGTCCCGCCCGCGCCTCCAGCTCCGCGAGCCTGCGCAGCAAGCTCGAATCCGCACCCGGCAGTGCCGCCGCCTTGTCCAGCGCGTCGCGCGCCTTTGACCCGTCGTTCAACGCGAGGTAGGCGTCGCCCAGCGCGGCCCATGCCGCGCCGTGGCGCGGATCGAGCCGGGTCGCGCGCGAAAGCGCCAGCACCGCTTCCTCGTTCTGGCGCTGCCCCAGGGCGATCCGCCCGACGACGTACTGGCCCATGCTCTCCTCGACCGGGCTGCCGACCAGCGACAGCGCGATGGTGCGCGCCTGGTCGAGCTCGCCCAGCCTGAGATGCACGTTCGCGGACGCGATCCTCGCCTCGGTATCGCGCGGCGCGGTCGCAAGCACTTTCGCGTAGCGCTCGAGCGCCTCGCGGTGGCGCCCGAGCCCCTCGAGGAGGCGCCCGGCGCGGCGCAACGGAGCGGGGTCCGCCGGGTTGGCGGCCGCGGCGGCGTCGAGCTCGGCAAGCCCCTTTTCGGTCGCGCCGAGGCGGATGAAGGCTTCGCCGAGCATTGCGCGGGCGGCCGCGTTATCCGGATTCTTCGCGAGCGCCGTGTCGAGGCAGCGCGCCGCGCCGGCGCTGTCGCCGAGCTTCAGGCTCAATTCGCCGCACAGCAGGTAGGTTGCGCCGTCCGCGTGGCCGGCGACGATCGCACGCTCCGTCACCGAGCGGGCGCCGAGCGTGTCGCCGGCGGCCGCCATGGCCCGCGCTTCGAGCCGGCGCCCGACGATCTCGTGCCCGGGACGGCGCGCGAGGTCCTGGAAATAGCCGAGCGCCGCATCGTGGCGTCCCAGCGCCGACAGGCTGCGCCCGAGGTACTCGACCGCCGCGGTGTGATCCGGCGCGATCTTGACCGCCCGCGCCAGCGTTGCCGCGGCCGGCTCGTAGCGTTTGGCCTGGTAATGCCCGTAACCGGTGCGGAAGAGGTCCTCGACCGGCGCCGAGGGGTCGCCCTCGATACCCAGGTTGCTGAACGCGCTCACGCGGTAATACTGGAAGCGCTTTGCGGCCTCGGCCTCGAACGCCGCCTCCGCGGTGGGCGTTTCGAGCAGCCGCTCCCAGGGGCCGTCGCGCCCCGCGGACGCGTACACGCGATAGCCCAGCACATAGCGCTCGCCCGACTTGCGCCACACGACCCGCACGCGCCCGGGCTCGCCCCGCACCTCGAGCGCGCCGATGCGCTGCGGCGGCTGCAGAAACCGGTAAATGACGAGCTCCTTGCGGCCGCTGTCGTGAAGCATGAGCCCGGCTCCGGCAAGCGGGACCGAAAGAGTCGCGTCCGCGGAGGGGTCGGTCGCGGGAGAGCGGTATGCGGCAAACATGAATTCACGCGTCGCGCCCTGGAACACGTCGACGAGCTGCCTTGCTCCCTCGGTCGCGGCCAGGACGTACACGCTGTTCTCGCTGTCTATGCTCAACCCCTTGATCGCCTGGTAGGGCTGCGGCGCGCCGCCCATGGCATAGCGCCATTCCCGCTTGGGCGTGAATACCTGCACGGTATTGCTGTCGGCATCCGCGACATAGATGTTGCCGGACTTGTCGGTGACGATGCCGACCGGGCGCCCGACCCGGCGCGGCTGGTTTTCCGGGTCCACGAGCTTCGCGACGAATATGCCGTCACGGGTGAAGATCTGAATGCGCCGGTTGCCGGTGTCGGCGACATAGAGGTAGTCCCCGAGATGCAGCCCGCCGATGTCGATGAACTCGCCGTCACGCGAGCCCGAGCTGCCCACCGTGAAGCGCAGCCGCCCGTCGTGGCCGAAGACCTTGATGCTCTCGCCGTCCGCGATCGCGACGTCGCGCGCGTCGACCGCGGCGTGCAGCGGACGCTGCAGCCCGGGGAATTCGAGCTTGGTCTTGCCGGCGGCGTCGAGCCGGGTGACCTTGCTGTCCCGCCACGCGCTCACCAGGCACAGCACGTCGCCGCCGTCGAGCGCATAAGCGCGGTCGCAATTGACGCTGCGCACCTCATCCCGCCGCACGCTCGGCAGGCGCTCCGTCTCGGGGGCCGCGACCGCCACTTCGGGCACGCGGAAGAACTCGATCTTGCGGTTGCCGGTATCGACCACCGCGAGCTCGCGCCCGCTCACCGCAAGCGCAGCGATGTTCTCGAACTGGCCGCGGCCGCGGCCGGGACTGCCGAAACTGCCGCGCGCCTGCCCGCGTTCCCAATCGATGTCGGTGATGTTGCCGTTTTCGCTGTCGCCGATGAAGACGCGCCCGCTGGCGTCGACGGCGAGCGCGCGCCAGCGCGCTCCGCGCCCCCCGGTCACGGCCTCGGAGGTGACGCGCTTCAACAGCCGACCCGTGTGCGAATAGACCGAAAGCCGGCCGCCGTCCAGGTCCTCGAGAACGTAGACGCGCTCCGCGCCGTCCACTGCGACCTGCACGGGGCGGACGAGCGCCGTGGCGGGATCCCTGCCGCCGCCGATCGGGTGCAGGAACACGCCCTCTTCCGCGTACACCACGACGCGATTGTTGCCGTGGTCGGCGACGTAGAGCCGGTGCCGCACGGACGCGGCAAGGCCTTCGGGATCGCTCAACTGGCCGTAGCCTCTCCCGCCGCCGCCAAAGACGCGCTCGATGCGGCCCTGGCTGTCGACGAGCGCAATGGTGTCGTCGCTCGTGTTCGCAACGGCGACGCGGCCCGAGGCGAAAATCGCAACCCCGCCGGTCTTCGTCGAGCTGAAGGAGCGGTCCTTCCCGGCGAGTTCGGTCGCCGTGGCGGTCTCACCCGCAAGCCGCCAGACCGCGCCGCGCCCGCGCTCGCTGATGAGCAGTGTCCCGTCCGGCGCGAACGCGGCGCCGCGCGTTTCCGCGAGCACCGCCCGGTCCGCGGCCTGCCATGAACGCAGGAACTGGACTTCGGTTCGCTGCGCGGCAGCAGCACCGCTCAACACGAGCGCAGCGCAACCCAGCAGGAAGCCTCTACAGCTTCTATTTTTGCCTATAGAATCGCCGGAATTCATAAGGACTCCCTGGCGTCCGCCACTTCCCCTGTCGGCTCGATGTCCCAGCAAGCCGAGCGCAAGAGTCTAGCACCGGACCGCCTGGCCAGAAAGGTCGGCGCCGGCCTGACCGTGCTCCTAGTCGTGATCTACTACCTCGGGGTTCCGCTGCTCGACCTCCTGGAGCTGAAGACCTATGACATGCGGCTGCGCGCGCTGCCTCCCGCGCCCCCGCAGCACGTCGCGATCGCCGCGATCGACGAGCGCAGCCTGGCCGAGCTTGGCCGCTGGCCGTGGAGCCGCGCCACCCTCTCCGCCGTCTTCGACCGCCTCGACCAGGCAGGCGCCCGGGTCATCGCGTTCGACGGCTTCTTCGCGGAGCCGGAGTCGCAGCAGGCCGACGAGCGGCTGGCGCGCGCCGTCGGAAGCGGCCGGCGCGTCGTGCTGGGCATGCTGTTTCTGGTCGACCGCAGGGAAGCTCTGCAGGTCGGCGCCGAGCGCACGGAACGGGCGCGGCAGGCCATCGCCGGCCAGGCCATCGAAGAGGTGCGGCAGGGCGGGACTGCCGGGGAATTTTTCATGCCGGAGCTGCACGGCGTCCTGGCGAACATCCCGCTGCTGCAGCGCAGCGCCGCCTATTCGGGACACATCAACGCCGATCCTGATCCCGACGGCGCCCTGCGGCGCATCGCGCTCGTCCACCGCTACGACCGTCGCTATTACCCCGCCCTGAGCGTGCAGATCGCGCGGGCCTTTCTCGGCGACCCGCGTCCCGTGCTGAACACCGAGCCCTACGGGATCGCGGGCCTCGAGATCGGCGGGCGCGTCGTGCCGACCGACGAGCAGGGCCGGCTGCTGGTGCGCTATCGCGGTCCGGGACAGACCGTCGCCACGATATCCGTCGCCGACATCCTGAGCGGGCGCGCGGACCCGAAGCTGCTGCGCGACCGCGCAGTGCTGATCGGCGCCACTGCCACGGGCATCGGCGACATCCGGGTTACGCCACTCGACACCGCCTATCCCGGCGTCGAGCTGCACGCCAACGTGGTGGAGGACCTGCTGGCGGGCGGGGTGCTGCGGCGTCCCGAGTGGATGGGCGCCGTCGATGTCGGCATTCTGTTGATCTTCGGATTCGCGCTTGCCTGGGGCCTCCCGCGCGCGGGGGTGCGCGGCGGGGCGTTGCTCGCGCTCGGCGCGCTCGCCGGCTACCTCTTCATCGCCCAGCAGTTGTTCCAGGCGCAGGGGCTTTGGTTGAACGTCGTCTATCCCACGCTCCTCATCGCGGCGCTCTTCGTCTCGACCACGCTGGTGCAGTACTTCTCTACCGAATCGGAGAAGCGCTACCTCCGGAGCGCGTTCCAGCACTACGTCACGGCAACGGTGATCGACGAGATTGTCGCCGACGCCGGCAAATTGCGCCTCGGCGGGGAGAAGCGGGAGCTGAGCGTGCTGTTCTGCGATATCCGCGGCTTCACCTCCATCTCCGAAAAGCTCGCCCCGGAGGACCTCGTCAAGTTTCTCAATATCTTCTTCACCGAGATGACCGACAAGGTCTTCGACCACCGGGGCTCGCTCGACAAGTACATCGGCGACGCGGTCATGGCGCTATTCGGCGCGCCCATCGCCGAGCCGCAGCATGCGCGCTTCGCCTGCCGCGCGGCGCTCGGCATGGTCGGCGCCCTGAAGAGACTCGAAGGCGAATGGCAGCGCAACGGCCTGCCGTCGCTCCCCGTTGAAATCGGCATCGGCATCAACAGCGGCCCGATGATCGTCGGCAACATGGGCTCGGTGAACCGCTTCAACTATACGGTCACCGGAGACGCCGTGAACCTCGCCTCGCGCATCGAAGCCCTCAACAAGACCTACGGCACGAGCATCCTGGTGAGCGAGCACACCTACGAGCAGGCGAAGGAGGAGCTGCCGCGCGCGCGCGAAATCGACCGGGTGCGCGTCCGCGGGCGCGAGCAGTCCGTACGGATCTACGAGCTCATCCCCGAGGGACGATACGCCGGCCTCGACTGGCTGGACGAGTTCGCGGAAGCGTACCGGATGATGCGCGAGGGTGACTTAGAGGGCGCCGCCGGCCGCTTCGAGGCGCTGCAGGCGCGGGTCGGCGACCCGGTGAGCGCGCACCACGCGCAGGCCTGCCGCAAGGCACGCCGGCGCGAGTCGGACCGGTCGTGATCAGGGCCTGAGGTAGGCGTAGCCCTCGCGCTGCTGCAGCCGGGTGATCTCGGCGACGCCGGAAGGCACGAAGGTGGCTTCGGGAATGAACTGGCCGCGCGTCATCTTGCGGTTGCGCAGCGTGATCTCGCACACGTCGAACTGAATGCCCTGCGCCTTCAATTGCTCGACACGGATGTTATAGGGATTGCCGTTGCGGTCCTTGGCGCCCTCCATCAGGAAGTCCACGCCCTGCGCGTGCGTGACCACGACGATTTTCGCCTGCGGATTTACCTCGAGGTGATTGCCGATGTTGCGCAACGCGTTCACCGCCTGCGCGCCGGTGTCGTTGATGTGATAGACGACCTTGTCGCGCGCGACGTTGGCTTTCGGGTCCGCGCCACCCATGGACGCGCAGCCGGTCACTGCCAGCGCCAACGCGGTCACCAGCACGAATTCAAAGCGAGTCGTCACCATGATCTCCTCCGAAGAATGATTAGGGGTCCCGCCGAATGCCGATTACGGTAGAGCATCGCCGCGGACACTGCAATACCTACCCGGTTTGTGGCATAAAGTCCCTTGATCGCGCCATAAGGAATCGCCCGGCAACCCGGCAGGAAAGACGATCATGGCAAGGCTTACGAAGCAGTTGCTCATCACCGGCCGAGTGCAGGGCGTGGGATTCCGCTTCTACATGGAGCGGAAGGCGCGCGAGCTGGGCGTTACCGGCTGGGTGCGCAATCGGCGCGACGGCGGCGTGGAAGCCGTCGTCCAGGGGGCTGACGGGGCGGTGGAGGCGATGATCGCCTGGGCACGGCGCGGGCCGCCGAGCGCGGTCGTCGCCGAGGTGCGCGTCACCGATGCCGGCGGGGATTACGGCGGGTTCGAGTTGCGGCCGACTGAATAAGGCAAGGAGGAAAGCAGAAGGATGAAGGATGACCGGGTCTGCCTTCTGACTTCTGACTTCTGCCTTGCCGGAAAGTGGGCTAGCCCGCTTTCCGGCGGATGTTTTCGGCCCGCCGCCGGAACTTGTCGGCCTCGATATTCCGGCCCTGCGCGTCCAGCGCCGCGGCAAGATTGTCCAGCGTGTGCGCGACGCTGAGGTGGCCGGGCTTGAGCGACTGCTCCTTCGCCGCCAGTGCGCGGCGCAGGTACTTCTCGGCTTCGCCGTATTTTTCCTGCTTGAGCAGAATCGAGCCCATGTTGTGCAGTCCGGTGGCGGTATTGACGTGCTTCGTTCCCAGCTTCTTCTCGAATACCGCAAGCGCCCGAAGCTGGACCTGCCCCGCCTCCGCAAACCGGTTCTGCGCGATCAGGATCTCGGCGCTGTTGTGCAACGCGATGGCGGTCGCGGGATCTTCCGGGCCGTACTGCTTCGTCCGGAGCGCCACCAGCCGCTCCGCCACCGGCAGCGCCTCATCAGTCCTTCCGCTCAGCCGCAACGCGAGCGCGAACGTGGAGAGGCTCGCTTCCGTGGCGCGGTGCTCGGGCCCGAGGGTCGTCTCCGCTTCCTTGAGCGCCTGCCGGGCGAACAGCCCGGCCTGCTCGAAATTGCCGCGCTGAAGGTGCTGGACGGCCTGGTCGTTGAGAAGCCTCCACTCCGCTTCGCCTGCGCCCGCAGGTGCAGCGGCGGTCAGCAGCAGGAATGCGCCTGCCGCCAGCGCGCGGGTCGTGGGTCGAGGACAATCGATTGTTGCGGGCAGACGGTCCGGGCTCAACGTCCCACGAATCACGATCCACGATCCACGGTTTCGTTGTAGACGATGCGGACGTTCTCGGGACTGAACCACTCCCCGAGCGACTTGATAAGGTCCTCGTGCAGGTTCACGCGCCAGGCTTCTCCCAGGTCGATCTCGCAGCTCGCATCGCGGTTGGAATAGACGATCGACACCGGGCAGCGGCCGCTGCGGTAGGGCGCCAGCACCTCGCGCAGCCGGTTGCCGGACGAAGCGCCGTTGCAGGTGATTTTCACGCCGCGCGCGAAGCGGTTGCGCGCCTCCGCGAGATCGAGCACGTTCAACGCCTCGATGCGCATCCCGAAGTCCGGACCGGAATCGCCCTCGCCGTTCACGACGCGCGCGCGCGCCGCCCGCAGCCGCACCTCCAGCACCAGCAGCTCGTCCTCCTTGAGCTTCTGGCGGTGCTTCTCGAACACCTCGCGGAACGTCACGATCTCGAAGCGTCCCGAGTCGTCCGCGAGCTGGATCACGCCCATGCGCCCGCTCGCGGTAGTCTGCACCCGCGTGCCGAGCACGACCCCCGCGACCCAGTGCGTCCGGCCCGCGTAGTCGCCGTTCCCCGCGGCGCCGAGGTCGGCGAGCCGCGTGCGCACGAAGCGGCGCACCTCTTCGCGGTAGATGTTGAAGAGGTGCCCGCTGAAGTAGAAGCCGAGCGCCGCCTTCTCGTTCTGCAGGCGCTCCTTCTCGCTCCAGCGCTGCGCTTCGACCAGCGCCGCCTGCCGGGAGGTCTCGGCGAGGTCGCCGAACAGGCTCACCTGGTGCATGGCCCGGCTCGCCTGCTCCGCGCTCTCGAGCGCCACTCCGACGGTGGCGAGGAGACTTGCGCGATGCCCGTTCAGGGAGTCGAAGGCCCCCGCGCGGATCAGCGACTCGACCACGCGCCGGTTGACGAGGCGCTTGTCCACGCGGTGGCAGAAGTCGAACAGATCCGTGAACGGCCCCTGCTTGCGCGCTTTCACGACGGAGGCGATCGCCGCCTCGCCCGTGCCCTTGATCGCGCCGAGCCCGTAGCGGATGCTCTTGCCGCCCACCGGCTCGAACCGGTAGTTCGACTGATTGACATCGGGAACCAGCAGCTCGATGCCGTGGCCGCGCGCGTCCTCGGCGAACAATTCCACCTTGTCGGTGTCGCCCATCACCGCCGACATGTTGGCGGCGATGAACGCAGCGGCGTGGTGGGCCTTCATGTAGGCGGTCTGATATGCAACCAGGGCGTAAGCGGCGGCGTGCGAGTTGTGCACAATGAGGCCGTCAGCAACAAAATTGTGGTCATCCTCAATCTCGAGGTCGTAGACGTCTTCCACGCCACGCGGCACGATTTCGACAACGGTATCCCAGAACACGTCTGACCCTGCCAAATCACGCAGTTCTGGGTCGTTGAAGAATGTCGCGAGACTGCCAATGGTCCCGCGGCGGAACCCGCGTTTTCCCGCCGATCCCCGACCATAAAACTCCCTGGCCGCTACACCGCTGCGGCTCTCAACCTCGCGCCACGTTAGACCCTCCCGAACACGCGCGGCATTGGCCATGAGCCGTACGTCGGAAGGCACCGTATCCTTGCTGCTAACGCCGCCTTCCAGATTCGCGAGACGCGCCTTCAGCGCCTGGATTGGCGCGTCGCGCCCCACACAGTGTGGCGCGACGCGCTCGACAAACCGCCGCACGCCGTCGTCGCCGATCAAGGAAACCGTGGAACCAGGGCGGAGTCCTCCTCGATACTTGAACTGCTTCTCATGTATGCGCGCTACGATCCCAAGCCGCAGCAGAAGATCCTGCACGTCGCGCGCCAAGAACTCAGAACTCGTCGCGTAAAATGGAACCGAGTTCGACGGCCCGAAGATGAAGCCATCGCCCGACCACATGCGGCCGAGCAGCAGCGCGATATCTTCGTCGGCGAGCGTGAATATCGCATCCGGAACCCGTTTTCGATCGGCGCGGCGATTGAGCAGGTCAAGTTCTTGGGCCCACCGATATGCGCCACTGCGAACCGGCTCATCGTCCTGCGCCCGCATGGCATTTCCGTCAGTCGCGTTCCACGGCCGTTGACCCTTGCGAAACCGCATATCGCGCCCCGTGGACAGGCACACCTCCAGGCGACCGTCGGGACGCGACATCACCCTCGCGATGGTGTTCGGGAAACGGCTCGCCGCGCGGGTAAAGTCGGCGATCTGCGTTGGATCGTTGTTGAAGTAATAGAGGCAGGTGGGGTGACAGGTATTGCCTTCCGAAAGCAACCCTCCAAGCACGATCAGCTCGTGCTCCGGCCAGCGTGCTTCGCTCGCGACGTTAAGTTTGCGCGGCACGGCAATACGATCACCGGGCGCGAGCTCTCGTAGCGGAATCCAACCATCCAGCTTGCGCAACGGGTGGTTCCCTGTCGCAACGATGCGGCGGCCTAGAACAGTACGCAACTCGAAGGTCGGCTGGCGGCCGTTCCATACAACCTCACGTACTGCTCGCGCGCGCAATTGCCAATCGTTGCCGAGCGAATGCACGGTCAGATCGAGGTGTTTGCGTTGCTCGAACAGCTCGCGCACCGTCCAGCGAGCGCCTGTGCGTGCGTCCTGGACTTGCGTCGAGCCCACAATACATTTGTTGAACCCGTAGCCCGCGAACTTCTCCATCAGGTCGAAGAGTTCGTTTGCGCGGCGCTCGTTGATGCCGTTCCTCGCAGCGCCCTTGACGAAAATGCTGCGGTGCTGGGCCATCTCCTCGGGCAGCTTCTTGCCCATCGCGCGCCGCAGGAGATCGGCGGCTCCCAGCGTGTAGCCGCCGATGATCTGCGCGATCTGCATCACCTGCTCCTGGTAGACCATGATGCCGTAGGTGGGCTTGAGTATCGGCTCCACCCGCGGATCCGGGTAATCGACGCGCCCGCCCTGCTTGCGGCGAACGAATTCCGGGATGAGCTCCATCGGCCCCGGCCGGTAGAGGGCGACCAGCGCGATGATGTCCTCGAACCGGTCCGGTCTTGCGCGCACGAGGAGATCGCGCATGCCGCGCGATTCAAACTGGAACACGCCAGTCGTGTCGGCGGCCGCGAACAATCGGTACGTCGCCGCGTCGTCCAGCGGCAGCGACGCCAGATCCAGCGATGAATCAGCGCTGCTCGCTGCGACATTCGCAGCCGATTCGTTCTGCCTTCTGCCTTCTGCCTTCTGCCTTTGGATGTACTTCACCGTCCAGTCGAGGATGGTCAGCGTCGTCAAGCCGAGAAAGTCGAACTTCACCAGCCCCACCGCCTCGACGTCCTTCATGTCGAACTGGGAGACCACGGAATCCGAGCCGTCCGCCGCGTAGAGCGGGCAGAAGTCGGTGAGCCTGCCAGGTGCGATCAGCACGCCGCCCGCGTGCATGCCGACGTTGCGCGTGAGGCCTTCGAGCTGCTCCGCGAGCGCCAGCAGCTCCCGCACCTCCTCCTCCTTCTGCTCGCGCTCGACCAACTGCGGCTCGATGTCCCGGGCGTCCGCGAGCGTGAGATGGCGCCCGGGCTGGAACGGGATCAGCTTCGCGAGCTGGTCGCAGAAGGTGTAGGAAAGGTCGAGCACTCTCCCCACGTCGCGCACCACCGCCCGCGCGGCCATGGTGCCGAAGGTGACGATCTGCGAGACGCTGTCCGCCCCATAGCGGCTCTTCACGTACTCGATCACGCGGTCGCGCCCGTCCTGGCAGAAGTCGATGTCGAAGTCCGGCATCGAGACGCGCTCCGGGTTGAGGAAGCGCTCGAAGAGAAGGTCGTAGCGCAGCGGATCGAGGTCCGTGATGCCAAGCGAATAGGCGACCAGCGACCCGGCTCCCGAGCCGCGCCCCGGCCCGACCGGCACGCCGTTCTCCTTCGCCCAGTTGATGAAGTCGGCGACGATCAGGAAATATCCCGAGAAGCCCATTTGCTGGATGGTCCGGGTCTCGAACTCCAGGCGCTCGCGGTAGCGCGGCGTCTGGCGGCTGCGCAGCGCGGCGTCGGGATAGAGCCGCGGCAGGCGGCGCTCGAGCCCCTCCATCGCCCGGCTGCGCAGGAAGTCGTCGAGACTGACGTCGTTCGGGGTCTGGAACTGCGGCAGGCGGTTCCGGCCGAGCTCGATCTCCAGGTTGCAGCGTCGCGCGATCTCCACGCTGTTGGCGAGCGCCTGCGGGACGTCGCGGAACGCCTGTGCCATCTCCGACTGCGATCTGAAGTACTGCTCCGGGCTGTGGAGCCGCGGGCGGCGCTGGTCGGACAGCGTGTAGCCCTGCGCGATGCATACGCGCGCCTCGTGCGCGCGGAAATCCTCGCGCCTCACGAACTGCACCGGATGCGTCGCCACCACCGGGAGCTTCAGCGCCGAGGCAAGCCCGAGCGCGCGCTGGATGTAGGTCTCGAGCGGCACGCTTGCCGCGCCGAGCGCGGTGGCGCCCCGGCCGAGTCGCTGCAGCTCGATGTAGAAGCGGTCCGGAAACAGCTCGCGCCATTCGCGGGCAAGCCGCTGGGCGTTCTGCGCGTTGTCCGCCACCAGCGCCTGCCCGATATCGCCGTGATGGGCGCCGGAGAGCGCGATCAGGCCTTCGCCGGCGGTTTCCCTGAGCCAGCCCTTCTTCAGTTCGGCGCGGCCGCGGTACTGATTGCCCCGATAGGCGCGGGTCAGCAGCTCGGACAGGCGCAGGTAGCCGGGGCGCGACTGGCAGAGCAGCAGCATGCGGTAGGGCTTGTCGCGGTCGGACTCGTTCTCGAGCCAGACGTCGCAGCCGATGATGGGCTTCACGCCGGCCGCGCGTGCCGCCTGGTAGAACTTGACCATGCCGAAGACGTTGGCGAGGTCGGTCAGCGCCAGCGCCGGCATGCCGTCGGCCGCCGCCGCTTCGACCGCCTCGTCGAGGCGGACGATGCCATCCACGATAGAATACTCGCTGTGCAATCGCAGATGGACGAACGACGGGCTCACGCGCCTATTTTACGACTCGCGGCGCGCGCCTGAAAGGCGCGGATTGCGTCTGACCGGACTAATAGACGCGCGTCACGCGCCAGCCGCGCTGCTCGAGCTGCGCCAGGACGCCGCTGCCGCCGTACAGATGCAGCGCCCCCACGGCAATGAAGGCGCCGCCTTCCCGCAACCGCGGCTCCGCGCGCTCGGCCATGCGGGCGTTGCGCTCGTGGAGCAGGCGGCGGGTGAAGACTTCGTTCAATCGCTGCTCCTCCGCCCCCGCCCCGACGCCCTCCTGGCTGACGCGCCAGAGTCCGGCCAGGTCGCGCGCGAGATAGGCATCGACCACACGCCCGAGGCGGCGCGGCATGCTCTCGTTTTCGTCCACCGCCTGCCTGAGCAGCGCCACCTGGTCCTCCTGCGACAGCCCGTCGAGCACCGAGATCTGCTCCTCCATGCTCTCCAGCTGATGGATCGGCTTGCCCTGCTCCGTTGCGCGGCGCTCCAGCACGAAGTCGAGCACGTTCGCGGGGTCCTGCGGGGGAACGCTCAGCAGCATGGCGACCGCCCATGGCCGGAACTGCCGCAGCACCGGCTCGGGCAGCCCGAGGCGCTCGGTCAGCTTGGCCGCACGACTGAAAAGCTCCGCGCCCGCCACCGCCGGCAAGTCGCGGCCATCCGTGAATACCATGCGGCCGGCGAGCGCGAGCATGCTGTTGGAATCGATTCCCGTCTCGAGCGTGACGCTGCGCGCCTGATCGAGCTCCCGCGCCACCGCGGACGGCAATCGGGTCACCCGCGGGTCGGCGAGGTGCACCGTCCCGAAAACGTGACTGGCCGGCGCTGCCCCGCCCTCGATGCGCCACAGCAGCCCGTACTCGTAGCGCTCCGCCGCGGGCGACGGGAGCGCAACGCCCGAGAGCGCGGCAAACAGGCCGAGCACCGCAACGGCGCGCGGCAGGCGGGCGAGCGCGGCGAAAGCTGAACGTCCCGGAATTAGCATAAGATTGAATTGAGAACTTACTAGATTCCCGCCGTCGCGGGAATGACTTTTTTGGTATTCACCGCTTCCCGCGAGTCTTGACCGCTTACGTGAAGGCGAGCCGCTCCGAATTTCACCCGATCCGCGGGCTGCGCCACCACGTGCGCATCTGGGGCGATCCCGCGGCGCCGCGGCTCTTCCTTCTGCACGGCTGGATGGACGTTTCCGCGTCGTTCCAGTTCCTGGTGGACGGCTTCGCGCGCGAGTGGTGCGCCATCGCCCCCGACTGGCGCGGCTTCGGCTTGAGCGAGTGGTCGCGCGAGGGCTACTGGTTCCCGGACTATTATGCGGACCTCGAGGCGCTCCTCGACCTCTACCAGCGGGGGGAGCGGGTTCACCTCGTCGGCCACAGCATGGGCGGCGTCATCGCCTCGGTCTACGCCGGGATCCGGACCGATCGCGTCGCGCGGCTGGTTTCGCTCGAGGGCCTGGGGCTCGCGCGGCATCCGCCGGAGCAGGCGCCGATGCGCTACGCGCACTGGCTCTCCCAGTTGAAGGAGCCGCCGCGCTTCAAGCCGTATCGCTCCTTCGAGGAGGTCGCGGCCCGGCTCCGGAGAAAGAATCCGAGGCTGACGGAGGAGCGCGCGGCGTTCCTCGCGCGGCATTGGGCGAAGCGGCTCGACTCGGGAGAAGTCGTGCTCGCGAGCGATCCGCGGCACAAGCTCGTCAATCCCTACCTGTTCCGGGTCGAGGAGGCGATCGCGTGCTGGCGGCGCATCACCGCGCCCGTGCTGCTGGTCTCGGGAAGGAACTCGGAAATGCTCGCGCGCATGAAGGACACGCCGGAGGAGCTCGCCGAGCGCACGGGCGCCTTCCATACCCGCCGCGAGATCGAGCTCGAGGACGCCGGCCACATGATGCATCACGACCAGCCGCAGCGGCTGGCGTCCCTGATCGAAGAATTTCTGACGGAGACGTGATTCGCAAATCGTCGGTTGTCGTTCGCGGGTCGTCTCTTGGCCCCGCCCTCACCCGGAGCCCGTCGTGACCCGTCACTCGTCACTTATTTCTCCGCCGGCGGCACGGCGCGTGGCTGCGTCAGCGCCTCGGGGCGAAGGATCTCATCCAGCTGCTCGCGGCGGAGAAGCCCCTTCTCGAGCACCAGGTCATAGACGCTCCTGCCCGTGGCGTGCGCTTCCTGCGCGATCTTCGTCGCATTGGCGTAGCCGATGTACGGGTTGAGGGCGGTGACGATCCCGATCGAGTTCTCCACGGTGCGTCGCAGGTGCTCGCGATTGGCGGTTATGCCGTTCGCGCAGCGCACGCGCAGGGTATCGCAGCCGTTCCGCAGGTGCATGACGCTTTTGAACAGGCTGTGTGCGATGATGGGCTCGAAAGCATTCAGCTGCAGCTGGCCCGCCTCCGCGGCGAACGACACCGTCACGTCGTTGCCGATCACCTCGAACGCGATCTGGTTGACCACTTCCGGAATCACCGGGTTCACCTTCCCGGGCATGATCGAGGAGCCCGCCTGCACGGCCGGTAGATTGATTTCGTTCAGTCCTGCGCGCGGCCCGGAGGAAAGCAGTCGCAGGTCGTTGCAGACCTTGGAAAGCTTTACCGCGATGCGCTTCAGCACGCCGGAGAGCTGGACGAAGGCCCCGGCGTCCTGCGTCGACTCCACTAGGTTGGGCGCGGTGACGAGGGGAATGCCGGTAATGTCGGCGAGTTTGCGACAGGCAAGCGCCGCGTACTCCGGATGCGCGGTGATGCCGGTGCCGATCGCGGTCGCCCCGAGGTTGATCTCCCGGATGAGTAGAGCCGCCTCCTTAAGCCGCAGCTCGTCCTCCTCGAGCATCACGGCATAGGTGGAGAATTCCTGGCCGAGCGTCATCGGCACCGCTTCCTGGAGCTGGGTGCGGCCCATCTTGAGCACGTCCGCGAACTCGGCCGCCTTGGCGGCGAACGCGCCGCGCAGCTCCGCCATCGCCGCAGTCAGCCGCTGGATCCCGAAGTGCGCCGCGACCTTCACGGCCGTGGGATAGACGTCGTTCGTGCTCTGGCTCATGTTGACGTGGTCGAGCGGGTGCAGCACGGCGTACTCGCCGCGCTTGCGTCCCATCAGCTCCAGCGCGCGGTTGGCAATCACCTCGTTCGCGTTCATGTTGGTGGAAGTGCCGGCGCCGCCCTGGATCACGTCCACCACGAACTGGTCGAGCAGGTTGCCCTCGCGGATCTCGCGGCACGCCGCGGCGATCGCGTGCGCCCGCTCGTCGTCGAGCAGCCCCAGCTCGTTGTTGGCGAGCGCCGCCGCGAGCTTGACGCAGGCGAGCGCGCTCACCAGCTCGGGATAGATCGAGATGGCGGTCCCGGTAATGGGGAAGTTCTCGAGCGCTCTCAGGGTGTGCACCCCGTAGTAGGCGCTCCCCGGAACCGCCCGGTCGCCAAGCAGGTCGTGCTCGTAGCGCACCGCATCTCTGGGCATGGTGCCTCCTCAGGTAAACCGCTCGACCCCTCACCCCTTCCCCCTCTCCCGAGTGGAGAGGGGAAATGGACAGCGGTAAATGGCTTGCCACTCATTTACCGAGAACCTGGCCGGACTACGACGCTATGATAAGTCGTTCTCCGGGCTGTTCCCGGGACCGGGCGCCGGGCGCACGCGGCAGTCCCTCGCACGCCGTCTGGACAATACGCGGCCAATGGGCTAGATTGAATCGCAGCTGCACCTCAATACGCTTCGCAAACCAATCAGTTAACGGCTAACGCCTAGGGGGACCCACCATGAAACGACTTGCCACTTTGTTCGCCGCGCTGCTCGCAGCGGGCGCCATTGCCGGCACCGCGCATGCCCAGCAGACCGGCACGCTCGACAAGATCAAGAGCACCGGCACCATCACCATCGGCCACCGCGATGTCTCGATCCCGTTCTCCTACTACGACGACAAGCAGCGGGTGGTGGGCTACGCGATCGACATCTGCATGAGGATCGTGGACGCGGTCAAGGCCAACCTCAAGATGGCAAAGATCGACGTCAAGTACAACCCGGTCACCTCGGCCACGCGCATCCCGCTGATGGCGAACGGCACGATCGACCTCGAATGCGGCTCGACCACCAACAACCTCGAGCGCCAGAAGCAGGTCGCGTTCACCATCACGCACTTCGTGACCGCCAACCGCTACGTCGCGAAGAAAGCATCGAACATCAAGACCTTGAACGACCTCAAGGGCAAGACCATCGTCTCGACCTCCGGCACCACCAACATCAAGTGGGCGACCGAGGAGAACGCCAAGCAGAATCTGGGCATGAACATCATCGCGACGAAGGACCACGCGGAAGCCTTCCTCACGGTGGATACGGGACGCGCCGCCGCCTTCTTCATGGATGACATCCTGCTCTACAGCCTCGTCGCCAGCTCCAGGAACCCCGGCGACTGGGCGATCGGATCCGAAGCCTACACCGTCGAGCCCTACGGCATCATGCTGCGCAGGGACGACCCGGCGTTCAAGAAAGTCGTGGACGGCGCAGTAGCCAACCTCTACAAGACCGGCCAGATCAACGCCATCTACGAGAAGTGGTTCCTGAAGCCGGTTCCGCCCAAGGGCATCAACCTCAACGTGCCGATGAGCGCCCAGTTCAAGAAGGTCGTCGCGAACCCGACCGATTCGGGTGATCCGAAAGACTATCAATAGGTGATAAGAGCGGACGACTTCGGTCGCCGCCTTATCAGCGCGCGTTCCAGCCGGACGGTACCTGCCGCTGAACGCGCGCTTTTTATTTTCAAGTCGCCGGACACGAGCGCTCGATGCAGTACAACTGGAACTGGACCATTTTCTGGGCCCAGGCGCCCGACGGCACCGGCGTCTACTTCTGGTGGCTCATCTCCGGCGTGGGGTGGACACTCGCGACCGCCCTGCTCGGCTGGGTGATCGCGCTGGCGCTGGGCGCAACCATCGGCACGCTGCGCACCACGCCGCTCGCCTGGGTGGTCCGCCTCGGCAACGCCTACGTCGAGCTGTTCCGCAATATTCCGCTGCTGGTGCAGATGTTCCTGTGGTACTTCGTCCTGCCGGAGCTGGTGCCGAAGGCGCTGGGCGAAGCCATCAAGCAGATGATCCCGCCGTGGGGGTCGTTCTGGCCCGCGGTGCTGTGCCTCGGCTTCTACACCTCCGCGCGGGTCGCCGAGCAGGTGCGCGCTGGCATTCAGTCGCTGCCGCGGGGCCAGAGCATGGCCGGCACCGCCCTCGGTCTCACGCTGCCCCAGGCCTACCGCCACGTGCTGCTGCCGCAGGCCTTCCGCATCATCCTTCCGCCCCTCACCTCCGAGTTCATGAACATCATCAAGAACTCGGCGGTGGCGCTCACCATCGGGCTGGTCGAGTTGACCGCCCGCGCGCGCGCGATGCAGGAGTTCACCTTCCAGGTCTTCGAAGCCTTTACCGCCGCGACCCTCATCTACATCGTCATTACGCTGATCGTGGTGTACGGCATGCGCCGGGTGGAGAAACGGGTGCGGGTCCCGGGCCTGATCAGCGCCGGCGGCGCGCCCATGGCGGGGCACTGATGTTCGCCGGCCATCATCTCCTTGCGCTACGGCGCCTATCCATTTCCCCTCTCCGCTCGGGAGAGGGGGAAGGGGTGAGGGATCAAAGCCATGTTCGCAGGCTTTGACTTCGACGTCATCCAGCGCTCCCTGCCCTTTCTGTTCAAGGAGGGCATGACGTTCACGCTGACCTTGACCGCCATGGCCATGACCGGCGGCATCGTCTTCGGCACGCTGCTCGCGATGATGCGGCTCTCCAGCTACGCGCTGCTCAACGTGCCGGCAGCGATGTACGTCAACCTGATGCGCTCCGTGCCGCTGGTGCTCGTGATCTTCTGGTTCTATTTTCTCGTGCCGTGGATCGGCGGCTGGGTGATCGGCGCCGGGCAACCGATCCAGGTCGGCGCGTTCTGGTCATCCGTCATCACCTTCACCATGTTCGAGGCCGCCTACTACGCCGAGATCATGCGCGCGGGCATCCAGAGCGTGACGCGCGGACAAGTCTCGGCCGGCCAGGCGCTCGGTCTCAATTACTGGCAGAACATGGGGTATATCGTGCTGCCGCAGGCGTTCCGCAACATGCTGCCGGTGCTGCTCACCCAGACCATCATCCTGTTCCAGGACACCTCGCTCGTCTACGTGCTTTCGATCGTCGACTTCCTGGGCGCCGCCGCCCGCATCGCGCAGCGCGACGCGCGGCTGGTCGAGATGTACTTGTTCGCCGCGGTCGTCTATTTCATCATCTCGTACACGCTTTCCTGGATGGTGAAGCGCCTGCAGCAGCGCATTGCCATCGTCAAATGACAGGGACCCAACCCATGCCGATGATCAAATTCAAGGATGTCAGCAAGTGGTACGGCAGCGTCCAGGTGCTGAAGGACTGCTCCACGAAGGTCGAGAAAGGCGAAGTGGTCGTGGTCTGCGGGCCCTCCGGCTCCGGCAAGTCCACGCTGATCAAGTGCGTGAACGGCCTCGAGCCCTTCCAGCAGGGCGAGATCATTGTCAACGGCGAGTCGGTCGGCGCGAAGGAGACCAACCTGCCGCGGCTGCGCTCGAAGATCGGCATGGTGTTCCAGCACTTCGAGCTGTTTCCGCACATGTCGGTGCTCGACAATCTCAACCTCGCGCAGGTGCGGGTGCTCGGACGCGGCGCGGAGGAAGCAACGGCCAAGTCCATGGCGCTGCTGACGCGCGTGGGGATAGAAATGCACGCGCGCAAGTTTCCGGGTGAGCTCTCCGGCGGACAGCAACAGCGCGTCGCCATCGCGCGCGGGCTCGCGATGGACCCGATCGCCATGCTCTTCGACGAGCCCACCTCGGCGCTCGACCCGGAAATGATCAACGAGGTGCTCGACGTCATGGTCGAACTCGCGCTGGAAGGCATGACCATGATGTGCGTGACCCACGAGATGGGCTTCGCGCGCAAGGTCGCCCACCGCGTGATCTTCATGGACGAGGGGCGCATCGCCGAGGACGCGAAGAAGGAAGACTTCTTCGGCAAGCCCCGCTCCGAGCGCGCGCAGCAATTCCTGTCGAAGATCCTGCATCACTAGGTCTCAGCCACGGGTAACGTGGGCGGAGATGCAGAGCCACCGGCCGTGCCGGCGTGCCCAGACGTCGGTATAGCGGCCTGCCCCCGCCCGGCCATCCGGCTTCCTGTATGTCGTACGCGCGTGGATGATGGCGATGTCGCCCAGGACCCTGATGCGCACGTCGTCGGCCTCGAGGTTCGAAATTTTTGCAGGGCGCGCGATCTGCTCCAGAAAACCCGCACGGTCGACGAGCGAGCCGTCCGGATTGCTGTTCAGGAAGTCCTCCGCAAGCGCCTCCTCGAAATAGCCCACGTCCGATTCCTCGACTGCGCGGACGAAGTTCTGATTCAGGCGCCTCAAGGTGTCGAGGTCGGCCAGCCGCTCGGTTGCATCGGAGTCCATGGTTAAGCCTACTTGCGCGTGCACCGGGCCGAACTGCCCGTGGACGGCATTGTCCCCGCCGTGTATCCTCCACGTTTCATGGTGTAATGAAATATGGATGACACGATCAGCATCGCGGGCATCGCCAGCCTGTTCGCCGACCCGGCACGCGCCCTGATCCTGCGCAGCTTGATCGACGGCTCGATGCGCCCGGCCGGGGAGCTCGCCTGGACCGCCAATATCTCGGCGCAGTCGGCGAGCGCGCATCTGACCAAACTCGTGGAGGGCGGGCTCCTCGTCGCGGAGGCGCAGGGCCGGCACCGCTACTTCCGGCTGGCGAACGCCCAGGTCGCGGACGCGATCGAGGCCTTCGCTTCGCTCAGCGCCGCGGTACGCCCGCGTGCGCCGCGCAGCGTCCTGCCGTCGAAGGCGGTGCCCATCCAGTTTCTGAGCGCCCGCACCTGCTACGACCACCTCGCCGGTGAAACGGCAGTTCGCGTCTGCGAGGCAATGGTGAAGGCGCGCTGGCTCGCGCAGGACGGAAGCGACTTCCGTGTCACGCGGCTCGGGGAAAAGGAGCTCGCGGCGCTAAACGTCGATCTCGGCGCCGTCCGCCGGTCGCGGCGCGTGCTCGCGCGCGCCTGCGTGGACCTGACGCAGCGGCGTCCGCACGTCGGCGGCGCGCTCGGGGCCGCACTGCTCGATCTCTACGTGAAGCGGGGCTGGATTCTGCGCGCCCGCCGCTCGCGCGTCGTCACGATTACGCCCGGAGGGCAGGACGGCTTCCGCCGCGCCTTCGGCATTTGAATCTCATCGCATGGCGCAGAGCCGATCGCCGAGCCTTCGCAGGAACGCATCGCACTTAGCAATCTGGTCGAGCGTGACGTATTCGTTCGGCTTGTGCGCCTGCGCGATCGAGCCCGGGCCGCACACCACCGTCGGGATGCCGGCGCGCTGGAACTGCGAGCCCTCGGTCGCGAACGAGACCTTGGCGAACTCCCCGCTTCCGGCAAGCTCCTGTGCGAGCGCCACCACCTCGGCTTCGGGTCCGGTATCGAGCATCGGGATTTCCGACAGCGGCTCGATGGCAAACCCCGCCTGCGGGAACACCGCGCGCATCTCCGGCTCGAGGCGGCTCCTCACGTAGTCCGTGAATTCGCCGAGCAGCCGGTCCGGATCGTCGCCCGGCAGGTGGCGGAACTCGAAATCGAACGCACATTCGTGCGGGATGACGTTCAGCGCCGAGCCGCCGCGGATGACGCCGGTGTGTACGGTCGTGTGCGCGATGTCGAAGCCGCGGTCGTAGGGTCCCCGGTCGCGGTGCCGCCGCGCCATGCTCTTGAGGAACGCGACCGCTTCTGCGGCGTACTCGACGGCATTGACGCCGTGCGGAGCATAGGCGGAGTGCCCCGCAAACCCGCGCACGGTGCAGCGGTAGCCCTTCTTGCCCTTATGCGCGATCACCGGGCGCATCTCCGTCGGCTCGCCGACGATGCACGAGCGCGGACGGATGCCGGCTCGCTCCAGATCCGAAATCAGGCGCCCCACCCCGATACAGCCGACTTCCTCGTCGTAGGAAAAGGCCAGGTGCAGGGACGTCTTCAATCCGCGCTCCGTGATTTCCGGGACGAGCGCGAGCACGCAGGCGAGGAAGCCTTTCATGTCGCACGCGCCGCGGCCGTAGAGCCGGTCGTCCTTCTCGACCATCTCGAAGGGATCGCTGTCCCACGCCTGGCCCTCGACCGGCACGACATCGGTGTGCCCGGAGAGCACGATTCCCGGCTCCCCGCGGGGGCCGAGCGTCGCGAACAGGTTGGCCTTGCGCTTCGCGTCGTCATGGGTGAGCCGGATCTCCGCCCCGCAGGGCTCGAGGATTCCGCGCACGAACCGGATCAGCTCGAGGTTCGAGTCGCGGCTCACCGTCGGAAAGGCGATGAGCCGGCGCAGCATCTCCACGCTCGAGAGCGGGCTCACCGATCGGGATGGCATGATCGCACGCGGGTGTGGGGGAGGGTCGAGCATAGGTAGCCCGCACGCCGGTGTCAAACCAGCCGTCGAGCCTTGCGCGATCTGCTGCCGCTCGACCCTCACCCCTTCCCCCTCTCCCGAGGGGCGAGGGGAAATGTACCGTGCGGAAAGGGCGCCACCCATTTCCGCAATGCATCGGACTGGCGCAGTCACAAGCCCGGCAAATTGCGCTATGCTTGATGACCCCCCGCTGGTAGGAGAAAGCCATGAACAAGCTGCTCGCTCTCCCGCTACTCGCCTTCTCGCTCGCAGCGCCCGCCGCCGACCTGAGCATTGCGCTCGGCGGGGACGTGACTTCCATGGACCCCCACTTCCACAACCTCACGCCCAACAACAACATCGGCGCCCACGTGTTCGAGACGCTGGTGGCGAAGGATGCCGGCGGACGCTACAAGCCCGCCCTCGCCGAATCGTGGCGCGCGGTGGACGACACCACCTGGGAGTTCAAGCTGCGCAAGGGCGTGCGCTTCCACGACGGCTCGATCTTCACCGCCGCCGACGTGGTGTTTTCGCTTGACCGCATCCCCAACGTGCCCAACAGCCCCTCTCCCTTCACCACCTACACCAAGCAGGTCACCGAGAAAATCGTGGTGGACCCGTGGACCCTGCGGCTGAAGAGCGCCGCGCCCTACCCGCAGATGCCGATCGACATCAGCACGGTGCTGATCGTCTCCTCGAAGGCCGCCAGCGGCGCGACGACCGACGACTTCAACACCGGGAAAGCGACCGTCGGCACCGGGCCGTTCAAGTTCGTGCGCTGGCAGAAGGGCGACCGTATCGAGCTCGCGCGGAACGACGCCTACTGGGGGCCGCAGGCGCCGTGGGACAAGGTAACGTTCCGCATCATCACCTCCGATCCGACGCGCGTCGCCTCGCTTCTCGCCGGCGAAGTGCGCGCGATCGAGAACGTGCCGACCACCGACCTCGCGAAGCTCTCCAGCAATAAGGACTTCACGATCTACCGCACCGTGTCGGTGCGCCTCATGTACCTCCACCTCGACACGGCGCGCGACAAGTCGCCGTTCGTCACCGACAAGGCGGGCAAACCGCTCGACCGCAATCCTCTCAAGGACGTGCGCGTGCGGCGGGCGATGTCGAAGGCGATCAACCGCCCGGCGCTGGTCGAGCGCGTCATGGAGGGCGCCGCCGTGGCGACCGGGCAGCTCATGCCGGAAGGCTTTTTCGGCTACACGCCGGCCTTGAAACCGGAGCGCTACGATCTGGACGGTGCGCGCAAGCTTCTCGCCGAGGCCGGATATCCCGACGGCTTCGGGCTCACGCTGCACGCCCCGAACAACCGCTACGTCAACGACGAGCAGATCGCCCAGGCGATCGCGCAGATGCTCGCCCGCATCGGGATCCAGACCCGCGTGGACGCGATGCCGGCCGCGGTCTACTTCTCGCGCGGCACGAAGCTGGAGTTCAGCTTCATGCTGGTCGGCTGGGGCGCGGACACCATGGAAGCCTCCTCCCCCCTCAAGGCGCTGCTTGCGACGTTCAGCAAGGACAAGGGCATGGGAGCGGCGAACCGCGGCCGCTACTCCAACCCGAAGCTCGACGCGGTGCTCGAACAGGCGCTCTCCACGGTAAACGACCCGAAGCGCGAGAAGCTGCTGCAGCAGGCCACCGAGATCGGCGTCGGCGACCTCGGCATCATCCCGCTCTACCACCAGCACAACCTGTGGGCGGCCCGCCGCGGCATCATGTACGAGGCGCGCGCAGACGAGCGCACCTTCGCCCACGAATTCAAACCCCGGTAGCGGAGCGGCCGGAAAATGGTGGCGAGGGTCAGCCTCGTCGCTCTGGCGGCGCAACTGATATGCGTCGCCAGCGCCTCGGCGGCGCAGCTCAGGATCGGCCTGTCGGCGGACGTCACGACGATGGATCCGCACTTCGTCGCTGCGCAGCCCAATCTCACCGTGCAGCATCACGTATTCGACACCCTGGTCCGGACTGATGAGCGCACCCGTCCGGTACCGGGGGTCGCCACTTGGCGCACGCCCGATCCCCTCACCTGGGAATTCACGCTGCGCAAGGGCGTGAAATTCCACGACGGAGCCGAGCTGACGACCGAGGATGTCGCGTTCTCCCTCGAGCGCCCGCTGACCATCACCGGCAGTCCCGGCGGCTTTCAGCCCTACGTGCGGCCGATCGTCGCAAAGGAGATCGTGGACCGCTACACGCTGCGATTGAAGACGGCGACGCCCCATGGGGCGCTGCTCCAGGATCTGGCGGACGTGATGATCGTTTCGAAGCGCGCAGCGGCGCAGGCGTCAGGCGAGGATTTCGACCGCGGGCGCGCGGCGGTCGGCACCGGCCCCTACAAGCTCGCGCGCTTCGCGCGCGGCGACCGCATCGAGCTCGTCCGGCACGACGACTACTGGGGCGGGCGCCTGCCGTGGGAGAAGGTGACGCTGCTGATCCTGCCGAGCGACCCGGTGCGCACGGCGGCGCTCCTCGCCGGCCAGGCGGACGCCATCGAGCACGTGCCCACCGCCGACATCGCGCGGCTGCGCAAGAATCCCGCCTTCCGGCTGGAGCAGGCGGTGTCGTGGCGCACGATCTTCCTGCACGTGGACCAGGGCCGCGACCAGCCGCCGGGAGTCCTGTCGAAGGCCGGCAAGCCGCTCGCCGCCAACCCCTTGAAAGACGTGCGCGTGCGGCGCGCGCTGTCGAAGGCGATCAACCGGGAGGCGATCGTCGAGCGCGTGATGGAGGGGCTCGCCGTGCCGGCCGCGAATGTTCTCTCACCCAGCGTCTTCGGCCACGACCCCGCGGTAAAGCCCGAGCCGTACGATCCTGAGGGCGCGAGAAAGCTGCTTGCCGAAGCGGGATATCCCGACGGATTTGCCCTCACGATCGCTACGCCCAACAACCGCTACATCAACGACGAGCAGGTCGCGCAGACGGTCGCCCAGATGCTCGCGCGCGTGGGCGTCGCGGCCAGGGTCGACGCGATGCCGCTCGCGGTGTATTTCGGCAAGGCGCGCAACCGCGACTTCGGCGTGGCTCTGCTCGGCTGGGGCTCGCGCGCCGCCGATCTCGCGCTGCGCTCGCTCGCGGCGACGGCGAACCCCGACAAGGGCTACGGTGCGTGGAACTGGGGCGGCTATTCCAATTCCAGGCTCGACGACCTGATCGCGCAGTCCCTCGGAACGGTGGACCCGGCCCGGCGCGAGGCGATCGCCCGCAGCGCGAGCGCCCTTGCGGCAACCGAAGTCGCCTTCATCCCCCTCCACTATCAGGTCGTCACCTGGGCCGCGAAACGCGATCTCTCCTACGCGGCGCGGACGGACGAGTTCACGTTCGCGCACCACTTCAGGCCGCGGTAACGCAGTAATGCTGAGTTTCGCGATCCGCCGGCTGCTGCAGAGCGTGCTGGTGCTGTTCGTCATGTCCGCCCTGGTCTTCGTGGGCGTGTACGCGATCGGAAATCCCGTCGACATCCTGATCAACCCGCAGGCCGACCAGGCCGAGATCGCCGCGGCGACGCGCGCGCTCGGTCTTGACCAGCCGCTGTGGCGGCAGTACTGGAATTTCATCTCCGGCGCATTTGCCGGCGATCTCGGCAAGTCGTTCGCCGCGAACATCCCGGCGGTGCGGCTGATCTTCGAGCGCATGCCGGCCACCCTCGAGCTCGCGGCCGCCGCGATGGTGATCGCCATCCTCCTCGGCATCCCGCTCGGGCTGTGGGCGGGCCTGAAGCCCGACTCGGTTTCGGGCCGGGCCATCATGGCGGGCTCGATCCTCGGCTTTTCGCTCCCCACCTTCTGGGTCGGCCTCATGCTGATCATGGTGTTCTCGGTCTGGCTCGGATGGCTGCCGCCCACCGGACGCGGCACAACCGTGATGGTGCTCGGCGTACCGGTGAGCTTTCTCACCTGGGACGGACTTGCGCATCTTTTCATGCCCGCGCTGAATCTCGCGCTCTTCAAGCTCTCGCTGCTGATCCGCCTGACGCGCGCCGGAACGCGCGAGGCGCTCGCGCAGGATTACGTGCGCTTCGCGCGCGCCAAGGGGCTCTCGATGGGGCGCGTGGTGCGGGTGCACGTGCTGAAGAACATCATGATCCCGATCGTGACCGTGACCGGGCTCGAGTTCGGCTCGGTGATCGCGTTCGCGATCGTGACCGAGACGATCTTCGCCTGGCCGGGAATGGGCAAGCTCCTGATCGACTCGATCAACGTGCTGGACCGGCCCGTGATCGTCGCTTACCTGCTCATCATCGTGTTCATTTTCGTGCTGATCAATCTGCTCGTGGACCTCGCCTACACCGCGCTCGACCCGCGCGTGCGGCTGGCGGAACGCAGCACATAAGATCGACGGAGACGAGATAAGGATGACTGGATGATGGTGGCGGCTGCCACACAGACTCCCCTCAGGGAGTTCACGGCGGACTTCGCCCGCGACCGGATCGCGGTTGCCGCGCTGGTCCTGTTCTGCGTGATCCTGCTCTCCGCGATCGGCGCGCCGCTGGTCTCGCCGCAGGACCCGTACAACCTCGCGCAGCTCGATATCCTCGACTCGAAGTCCGCGCCGGGCGCGAAGGCCGGCGCGGGTTTCACTTTCTGGCTCGGCAGCGACGACCAGGGCCGCGACATGGTTTCCGCCATTCTCTACGGGCTGCGCATCAGTCTCGGGGTGGGGGCGCTCTCCACCGTCATCGCGCTCGCGCTCGGCATGGCGATCGGATTGATCTCGGCCTATGCCGGCGGCTGGCTCGACAACTTCATCATGCGGCTGGTGGACCTCCAGCTCTCGTTCCCGTCGATCCTGATCGCGCTGGTGCTCCTCGCGGTGGTGGGGCAAGGCGTGGACAAGATCGTGATCGCGCTCATCTTCGTGCAGTGGGCCTACTACGCGCGCACGGTGCGCGGCGCGGCGCTCGCCGAGAAACGCCGGGAATACGTGGACGCCGCGCGGGTGATGGCATTCAGCGCCCGGCGCATCGTGTTCCGCCACATCCTGCCCAACGTCCTGCCGCCGCTCATCGTGGTGGCCACGGTGCAGGTGGCGCACGCGATCGCGCTCGAGGCGACGCTGTCGTTTCTCGGGCTCGGCATGCCCATAACCTCCCCCTCGCTCGGGCTGCTGATATCGAACGGCTTCGCGCATCTCCTCTCGGGGCGCTACTGGATGAGCTTCTTTCCCGGGGTGGCCTTGCTCATCACGATCGTTGCGATTAATCTGGTAGGAGATCGATTGCGCGATGTGCTCAACCCGCGGCTCGCTAGCCACTACGGGACATAGCGGGAATGGAGCGCCGAGGAGGATTCCATGAAACCTTCGACCCGCTGGACGATCGTGATTCTCGTGGTGATCGCAATCGGCATCATCTGGATGCTCTGGCCGAAGCGTGACGAGCAGCCGGCACCCGTCAAGGCACCGCCGGTTGCGGCTCAGCCTCCCGCGCCGAAGCCGGAGCCGGCGCCCCCGCCGGTCGCACCCAAGCCCGAAGGACCGGTCACGGCCTCGATCCATTTCGACTTCGACAGCGCGGTCGTGCGGCCCGGCGAGACCCCAAAGCTCGAGGAGTTCGCTGCCCGCGCCAAGGCTCGCGCCTCCGACCCGTTGGACGCCGTCGGCCACGCCGACCGGATCGGTACCGATCGCTACAACATGGGACTTTCTCGGCGGCGTGCCGAAGCGGTGCAGGCCTACCTGGCCGGCAAGGGTGTGGACGCCGCGCGCATCCGGGTCGAGGCCAGGGGAGAGGCTCAGGCCGTGACCGGCGACGCCTGCAAGAACATGGGCCCGGAAAACCGGAAGAACCGGAAGCTCGTCGAATGCCTGCAGCGCGACCGCCGCGTGGAGGTCAGGCTCGCGGCCGCACGCTAGGGTCGCTAGGGGACGGAGCCCGGTTTTTTTCTCTTCGTCCCTGCGTCAAAAACCGGGCTCCGTCCCCATTTATCCTACGGCGAGTACTTGACGAGAATCCGCGCCACGCGCGCCTTCTCGCCGTTCCAGTTCACGAATCCCTGGCACACCTGCTTCGCGGTGTCGCCGTCGGGCAGCTCGAAGAATTTCTCGACGAATTTCGCCATTCCGGCGTCCTGGCCCGGCTGCACGCGGCTTTCCGTCCACGGCTGCTGCGAGTCCTCGAGCCGGGTGTAGAGCAGGACTTCCCTGACGGTCGCCGCAGCGGGTACTCTGGCGCATACGGCGACGCGCACCGCTCCCTGTTCGCCGCACGAGGGCGTGGTTCCGGGCGCCGCTCCACCGGCCGCCTTGCACGGCCCGACCAGAGCGCTCGCCGCGGCACCTTCCTCGCCCCCGCGCGCCGCCACGGCGTGCAGAACGCCGGCTTCGACCTTTTCGCGCTCGTGCAGCCGCGCTTGCTCCAGCCGCGCGGCGCTGGCGCTGATCTCGGAGAGCCGCGATTGAAGCTCCGCGCGCAGCGTATCCCGGTCGCCGTTCCGCAGCGACACGAAGTACTCCGAAAGCGCGAAACCGCCCACCGCCGCCGCGATCATCAGGGCAAAAACGACGATCACCGGCCCGCGCCGCGTCTTTTTCGTGATGGGCTGCCCGCGCTCGCGCTCTTTCAGCTCGTTGCGCCAGGACAGCCGCAGCTGGACCAGCGCCGCCAGCACGGTGGCAACGGCGCCGATCAGCGCGGCCATGAGCGAGTCCGAAAGATTGAGATCCACGAGTCCATGATACGAGATCGGGCGGCTGAAGAAAATGCCCGCACCGCGCCGGCGTGAACTGCGTCACGGGCGCGCGGTACAGTTCTTCAAGCGGCACCGCTAAACTAACGGCGCGACGCCTTCGCCAGCGCGGCTTCGATCGTGCCCGCGACCGCCGCCTCGTAGCCGCGGATGAAATCGATGCTCTCCTTTGAGGCGATGCGGTGCTTTTTCATGTACTGGTCCGGCGAGGGCTTGATCTTGTCCACGCGCCTGAAGAACTCGACGGTGCGCCTGAGATCGCGCCCGAGGGCGACGTACACGCCCTCGAGCAAGGGGTAATGGCGGCTGTAGGTCATCTCGCTCGCCATGCCCACGTTGTTGAAGCTCCCCCTCCGCCACGCCAGCGCGCGCTCGGCCTTGCGGAACACGCGCGTCCGCTCGCTGAGCAGCGCCTGCTCCGGCAGCTCCTTCCGCTGGTAGCGGTCATAGAGCCCGGCTAGCTCCTCGTAGAGAGCCTTGACCGCCCGGGTGCGCTCGGGCTCCACTTTCGCGTAGCGCTGGATCGCCTTGTACTCGCGGGATCGCGGGCCGTATTTCTCCTCGCTGAACCGCGCCATCCCCTCGTAGGCGATGAGATTGCAGAGCGCCTCCTCGATCCCGTACGGAAAATTGAATTGCTCGTGGCAGTCCTCGTGCAGGACCAGGTAGAGAAAGCGCTGGAGCTGGACCTCGAGCAACTCGGGACTGACCGCCGCGCCCACTTCGCCCAGCGCTTCCACCGAACCGAAATAGACATCGGCGCCGTCGGCATGGGCCCGGCATTCCCGCTCGGTTTGCACGTTGTACCAGAGAATCGCCGGGTCCTCGTAGGAATACGGCAGGTAGAGCGGCGACACGTGGCCGCAGAACGGAACCCGCCCCTGCTCCTCGGAGAACTTGATGAACGTGGCGGTCTTCCCGAAGCCGATTCGCTCCTCGAACGCCCTCACTTCCGCGAGGAGCGGCTGCCACTCCTCCGGAACCCGCACGCCGGTGCACCCCGACATGGTGGCCGCCAGCAACAGGAGGCCGACAATGCGCAATATGGGCCTGTGCGTCACGCACTCCTCCGTCCCTTGTTCACCCTGACAGAATAACGCAGAATTCCCGTAAGGAATCCCCCATGGCGGCCACGGCAAAACCCAAGTCAACCAGCGGGCGCAAGCGGGCGCCCGCGAAGCGCGCGCCGAAGAAGGCGCCGGCGCGCTCGCGCGGCATCGAGCCGCAGGGGTGCCGGCTCGATGCCGCAGCGCCCGAAATCGCCCCGCTCAGCCGCCGCATCGAGCACGAAGGCGGAACGGTGCTCGGCACCTACCGGGAGCCGCTCGGGGGCAATCCGGTGGTGTTCGCGTCGCTGCCGATCGACAGCATCGAGCCCACTCCCTTCCAGCGCGATCTCTCCGAAGTGCACCACAAGAAGCTCGCCGGAGTGCTCGACAAGACCGGGCTATTTCTCGATCCCCTGATCGCCATCACCGCGCCGAAGGACGGGTTCTGGACGCCGAACGGCCGCCATCGCCTCGCGGCGATGCGCCGGCTCGGCGCAAAGGCAATCACGGCGCTCGTCGTCCCCAAGCGGGAGATCGCGTGGCAGATCCTGGCGCTGAACACGGAGAAGGCGCACAACCTGCGCGAGCGCTCGCTCGAGGTGATCCGCATCTACAAGGGCCTGCTGGAGGAGGACGGCGCGCGCCCGGAAACCGATTTCGCCTACTACCTGGAGGAGGCGGCGCTGGTGACGCTCGGGCTGTGCTACGAGAAGAAGGGGACTTTCGCCGGCGGCGCCTACGCCCCGATCCTGCGTCGCCTCGAGACCTTTACCGGCGACTCGCTGCGCAAGGCGCTCAACGCGCACGAAAAGCACGCCGAGAAGGTGTTCGAGCTCGACGAGCTGGTCACGGGTGTCGTGGCGAAGCTGAAGGCGAAGGGCCTCTCGAGCCCCTATCTGCGGACCTTTGTCGTGGCGCGGATCAACCCTCTGCGGTGGATCCAGGGCGATCCGCCGCCGCTCGAGGAGGTCCTCAGGACGATGCGCGAGCGCGCGGCGAAGTTCAACACGGAGCGGATCAAGCAGGAAGACCTCGCCGTCATGGGTGGCACCCCTGACGAGGCGTGAGATTCAGGTCTTGCTGTTCAGCCTGAGCGAGTACTGCTCCTCCAGGTAGAGCTCGATCAACCGCGATCCCCGGCTGTCGATTTCCACCACCTTCGTGCCCATGCCTTTGGGGCTGATGTGCCGCACCTGGATTCTGCAGTTGAGCGTCTTCTCGGGGAACAGCTGGCACCGGAACTCGAGTATCTGCCCGACGGAAACCTCCTTGCTGCACAGGATCAGGAAGCCGGTGTCGCTCATGTCCTGAACCACGCACGGAAACCAGCCGTCGTCGGCGGTCGCTTCGGCTACCGCCACCAGCTCACCGCCTCTCAGCGACGCCTTCTCCTTCACGGGGATGCGCGCTTCCGCGCGCAGCTCACGCCCTTTCAATGCAGCCATGGCAAACTCCCTTGGCAATTATTGCGGGGACCGCAGCGGCCTTTGGCCAGGCTACTGCGGTGTAATGCCCACCTCTTTCACCACTTTCCGGTAGCGTTCGGCGTCCTGCTTCACGCGCTTCGCGAAATCCGCCGGGGTCATGCTCACCGGCTCTGACCCCAGCTTGCTGAAGCGCTCCCGCACATCGGCCTGCTTCAGCGTCGCCGCAATTTCCTTGTACAGGCGATCGACGACGCTCTTCGGCACACCCTTCGGCGCGAACACGCCCGTCCAGATCGAAGCATCCACTCCGGTAATCCCGCCGTCCTGCGGCGTCGGCCAGTCCCGGCCGAAGTCCCAGCGCCTGGCCGTGGTCACGCCCAGCACCTTGACCCGGCCGGAGGCGAGATGCGGCAGCACGCCGGGTACTCCGGCAACCGTCATGAGCACTTCGCCCTGCGCGACCGCCGCGACGGCTGGAGCACCGCCCTTGTAGGGCACGTGCAGCAGCTTGATTCCAGCGGCGGCGGCCAGCCATTCCGTGGCCAGGTGGTTGACCGCGCCCGAGCCCGGAGAACCATAGCTCAACTGTCCCGGTTTGGCCTTCGCCGCCGCGATCAGGTCCCTGAAGTTCGAGATGGGCGACCCGCTGTTCACCACCACCACCATCGGCCCGTCGTTGACCATGGTGACGGGAATGAAGTCGCGCTCGATGTCGAACGGAATCTTCTGGTACAGCCATTGATTGATCGCAAACTCGCCGGTATGTGCAAGGAGCAGCGTGTAGCCGTCCGGCTGCGCCTTTGCGGTGATGCCCCCTGCGATGAGGCCGCCACCCCCGGTCCGGTTGTCCACGACAAACTGCCAGCCCGGGCGCTCCGCCATCTTGCCGGCGAGCACTCGGGCCGCAGTATCCACCACGCCGCCTGGCGCGAACGCCACGATCATGCGTATGGGCCTCGCCGGATATTCCTGCGCATGTGACGGTAGCGCCAGCGATGTCGCCAGCAGTAAGCCGGTCAGTATGCGAATCATTGCTCCTCCTCGATTCAATTGATGACGACGTGATGCAGCGACGAGGTGATCGATCAAGGATCTTCCCTCGCCTTCATTTCTTAGAAAAGGTCCTTCCACTTCGCGCGGACCTTTTCCTGAAGCGCCCGGCTCGCCTCCGCGACCTCGGGAAACTCGTGCAGGTGATCGTAGGGCCGGCAGGCGTCGATGATCGCCTTCGAGCTGAACGGCGCCTGGTACGGGTAGGCGACGTACATCGGGTCGTTCTTCGAGCCCATGCCGCGCTGGATGATGTCGATGTCCACCACCGGGTCGGTGCGCGTCGCGACCGCCCACATCACTTCCTGCAGGTTGGAGGGATCGATGTCCTCGTCGACGACGACGGAATAGCGCGACATGTAGGCCGCGACGCCGCATTGATTCAGGATGTGCCCCGCCTGCTTCGCGTGCCCGGCGTAGCGCTGCTTGATCGCCACTACGTTGAACATGCGCGCGCCGCCGATCTCGTGCGCCCACACCGCCTGCACGTCCGGCACGCCCGCCGCCAACAGCGCGTCGAACAGCATCGCCGAGCGCATCACCGCCTTCGAGTACGAATAGTCGTTGGGGGGCTTCGCCGGGGGACTCCCCACCATGATCGGATCGTTGCGATAGTAGATGCGCTCGACCGTGACCGCCGGCGCCTTGGAGGCCTTGCCGGGGTAGTAGCCGTGGAATTCGCCGAACGGACCCTCGGTCCGCAGGTCGCCGGGGCGCGCCCAGCCTTCGAGCACGATCTCGGAGGCGGCAGGAAACGGCAGTCCCGTGACCTCGCCTTTCACCACCGACACCGGCTCTCCCAGGATCGCGCCCATGTAGTTGTATTCGCACATGCCGAACGGCACCTCGATG